>Ga0315554_1000303_pt1 | contig 28576 bp, 25 predicted proteins | sample SalMarSW160370MG_FD_202114 | JGI IMG/M metagenome (GOLD analysis project Ga0315554, IMG submission 202114) | Salt marsh sediment microbial communities from the Plum Island Ecosystem LTER, Massachusetts, United States - Salt Marsh Sediment SW1603-70 ...
AATGAAAAGTAAGGCTGTTATGCCGTAAAATACGATGTAAGTTACGCTTTTGACACTGAAATTACCAATGTGTATAGAATAGTAACAATTTCATAAGTTATTCAGAGCTCTCAGAAATATAAACCACGAATTAACACGAATTAACACAAAGTATTTTCAGACACGGACCCTGTACCAGACGCGGTACAGGGGGATTAACACTGATTAACCCTGTTATTTCAGACAGGATAACAGGATTAACAAGATAGAGCTTTGGCGCGGTTGCCGTTGGCAACCAATGTGCTTTCGCAAATAGGTACTTATAAAGCGAGCTTTGTCGTACCTGATTTGCTCAATCACAACCCTTTGGGTGTGCGTCAAAGCGAAACTCGATGCTCGATTCTTGATGCCGGACCCGCCTTCACTGAAGCTGCGGTAGGCAGGTCGCTGGACAAGTCGGAGGACTGGCGGGACGGACTTAATATTGCATATTTATCTAAAATGTTTATAATTTCAGGTCAAGCAACGGAAACTTCTTATGCTGATGGAATTAAAAGGTTTGGCTGCGTAGTCAGGCGTGTAATATGGGAAATGTTAGATAAAATAGCATCAACCCAAGAAAAGGAGAATCCAATGAAACGAATACTGTTTTTTGTAGTGTGTATTTCTATGATGCCTGCGGTTTTTGCCAAGGCGGACATATCAGACAAGAATGCTCAATTGATTCAAGCCGCACAAAATGGCAACCTCCCGGCCGTGCAAACCCTTTTAGCTGACGGTGCTGACATCAACGCCAAGGATGCCGCTAACGGAGCGACCGCCTTGATGTGGGCAGCGCAGAAGGGCCATACAGAAATCATCAAACTCCTTTTAGAAAAGGGCGCTGATGTGAATGTCAAAAATAACACCAGCGCAAATGCTCTAATGGCAGCGGCGCAGGAGGGCCATACGAAGGTCGTCAAGCTCCTTTTGGAAAAGAGCGCTGAGGTAAATGTGAAGAGAACCACCGATGGCACAACGGCCCTGATGATGGCGTCGCAGAAGGGCCATACGGAGGTCGTCAAACTCCTGCTGGGAAAGGATGCCGAGGTCGATGTCAAAGCTAACAATGGCGCAACGGCTCTGTGGATGGCGGCACAGGATGGGCATACGGAGGTCGTCAAGTTATTGTTAGATAAGGGCGCTGATGTAAATGTGAGGAGAACCACTGATGGCGTAACGGCCCTGCTTATGGCGGCACAGAACGGTCATACGGAAATCGTCAAGTCCTTGCTGGAAAAGGGCGCTGAGGTAAATGTGAAGCAGACCACCACGGGCTGTACGGCCTTGTGGCAGGCGGCGCAGAACGGCTATACGAAGGTCGTCAAACTCCTGCTGAAAAAGGGCGCTGATGTCAATATGAAGAGAGCCACCGATGGCGCGACGGCCCTGATGATGGCGTCGCAGAAGGGCCATACGGAGGTCGTCAAGCTCCTTCTGGAAAAAGGCGCTGATGTCAATGCCAGAACTAACAATGGCGTAACAGCCCTGTTTATGGCGGCGCAGAACGGCTATACGAAGGTCGTCAAACTCCTGCTGGAAAAGGGCGCTGATGTAAATGTGAAGAGAATCACCGACGGCGCAACGACCCTGATGAAGGCAGCAGAAAAAGGCCACACGGAAATCGTCAAGCTGCTTTTGGGAAAAGGCGCTGACATTAACGTGAGGACGAATGACGGCAAGTGGACGGCATTAGGGGCGGCAAAAAGTAAAGGTCACACAGACATTGTGCAACTGCTTGAAAAAGCCGGAGCAAAGGAATAGCGTATGAAAAGAAAAATGACGGCCACCCGGAGAAGATTTGCCTAAATCAAGAATCCATAGACGGGAAGCCCGCTCAAAGTAAAAGAGTCAAAATAATAATGAAATTATAACCACCGGCTGGAGCGTACGCTGTACCCGCGCGTGATGCGGAACGTTCGATGAGTGAAGAAGATATGATTAATTCAGCAATACCCTTCCCGGAATTCACTCCGGAAGCAAAACTCAGAAGTGACGTAATTCATTGAAATGCAAGAGAGGGGAGGAGTCCTTCGACAGGTTCGGGACAAGTATTGAAGAAGCAAGAGGAATTTTTTACCCGCTGCCCCGACTTGCGTCGGGAGACGCAGGGGCCAGTACTGGCGGAAGTAGTGTGTTCCCTACCAGAGGCCCCCGATTACGACATTCGAGGGCAGGCATACGAGGACAGGGTTTGGCGTTTTATACAGTACGCCAGAGGCGTATAAAACTGTATTATCCTTGTTCGGCCCAGAAGATAAGGCTGGTAAGTCGTTAATTTTGAGGCAGTTAGGCGAAAAGTCGTCAAAAAGGCAATTCAAGAAAGATTTGGGTATTATTGCGGCATGACGTTAGCCATCCTGTGAATTGGAAGGCTTGGTTGCTTAGCTAGGCGTTTTAATATGGGAAATGTCGGATAAAGAGAAAAAGTTATGAGAACTCAATGCTCGCATTGCCAAGCCAAGTTTAAGGCTCCTGATGGAGCCAAAGGTAAAAAAGTCAACTGCCCCAAATGTAATCAACCGTTTGTTATTTCTCCTCTAATCAAAGACAACATATTAGAAGTCTGCTCAAATTGTGATAAGGAAATAGCGCAACTTGAGCAAACCTGTGTTTTCAATGGCAAGATTGTTTGCGCAGAGTGTAATAAAAAGCTGCGCAGCGACTCGAAACCGGAGGCATCCGATTTGGCCGAGTTAGACGTCGCGGCCGTTGCAGAATCGAGTTATGAGGCCAGCGATGAAATAACAGATGCCGAACTATGTGAAATCCTAGGCGTAAATGATGCAGTCGTTGCATCAGAAGGCAGTCTGCCTAAGAGTCCTTTGCGTGGCGGTAACGATATGGGTACGATGAGATGTGGACAGTGCGGCAAACAAATGACAGAGGAGGATAAGGCCAATGGTTGTGAGGACTTGGACGTGATTATCTGTAAGGATTGTAACAAAGAAATAAGCAATATGGTAGCATCTGTTAAGAGACAAGTTAATAGCCCATTCTATTCGATAGGTGGCCCAATCGGCGTGATTTTCGTTGTGCTGATGTTATTCATAGGTATTCCGATGTTTAGGGCCTGGTTGCATGACGTCAGTAACAGAAGCAGAAGAGCCGCTGATGAGAAGCAGAGATCGTTAATTGATGAGGATGATTTAAATGCGATTGATTATTTGCCGCAAGACGGCGTGTACAGTGCAAGCCAAGGGAAGGGAGGCAGCTACAAAGACCCTATCAATGGATTCTTTGTCGTTCAAGCCCCGGCTGGATTTGAGATAAAAAAGAGGCTCGACAAGACAAAGTTTGTAATTAATGAAGGCTCGTCCCACGTTGGGGAGACCGTACCCCAAAGCTTTATCCAGTTTATCTACGCCAACAAGATCTTTATTGCCGTTATTGCTCGTAAGACATTCACCACCATTGAGCATGACTTCGACGCGGCACTTGACGGATTGCCGAAAAAGTTTTCTGGGATTAAGATTCATCGTGACCGATTTGTGACAATCGATGGGGTTAAAGGGGGGGAGGTTCTCGCGTCATGGCGCGGGCAAAAGTTGCTAATAGTGAAGTACAAGAAATATGGGTTAGACCACGCAATTACTGTAAATTGTGACGAGGGTGATTTCCCGAAGTTCGAGGATAAATTTGTTGCATTCTTACGTAGTTACCGCAGCCTGGAATCTGAGCAAGACATAAAACAAGCGGATGGCGAATGACCAGTAGTGTCATTGCGGCAGGATGGTAAGGAACATGCTATCGAGCTGGAAAAGAGGGGAACCCGCTGTTTGTATGAACTTTTGGAGGATTTAAGATGACATCAACAAAACACAATGAACAAGGGCTTAGAAAAACGGGGATACCTGCGCTGGGAGATATTCCCTGGGGCACTCATGTGTGCCAATTCTACCATACAAAGGAAGATTTAATTGATATTCTGGTGCCTTATTTCAAAGCGGGATTAGAGAATCACGAATTATGTGCGTGGATTGCTTCTGAGCCTCTTTGTGCGCAAGAAGCTGAAGAAGCATTGGCAAAGAGTGTGTCCGGTTTAGAGGAATATGTGAGAAGCGGGCAAATTGAAATCATTTCGGCCGGTGAATGGTATCTTAAAGAGGGCGCTTTTGACTCACGACGAGTTCTGAAAGGATTGATAGATAAACACAACAAGGCGCGGGGAAACGGCTATGAAGGTATCAGGGCGACAGGTAATACGTCATGGCTTGAGAAAAGACTCTGGCGGGATTTCATGGATTATGAAAAGGAGCTGAATGAAATAATCCGCCAGTATCGGATAATTGCCCTTTGCAGCTACTGTCTTGGCGACTGCGAAATATCTGAAGTTATACAAGTGTCCAACAACCATCAATATGCCCTTATCAAGGATGAAGGTAAGTGGAAACTGATTAAGGATGACGAACGCAAACGCGCGGAGAGAAAGCTTCTTGTCTATCAGTCGCGACTCAAATCCCTGGCTTCGGAATTGTCGTTAACCGACGAGAAGGAAAAGCACCGCATCGCAGTGCAAATGCGGGAAAAGGCTGCCCAGACTTTGATAATCTCCAAGGTGAAGTTAGAAATGTTGTCTGAGTCTACAAGTCCCGAAGAGTTGCGCAAGACAGTGGACGATGTGTGCCAGCTGCTCAGCGCAACAACTCGCGATATTCAATCATTGTCACTTGAAATTAATAGTCCCATGTTGTACGAGCTGGGTTTTGAGAAGGGGGTGGCTTGCCTGGTCGAGGAGCAAATTGATAGAAATAGTGCGATTAAGTCCAAATTCGAGGATGATGGCCAGGTCAAGGCCCTAAGCGATGATGTTAAGATTCTTTTGTTTCGGAGCGTAAGGGATTTGCTCTCTAACGTTATCGAGCATGCGCACGCACAAAATGTAAAGGTCTCTATTCGCAAACTTGGGAGTCAGATAAAGGTCAGGATTGAAGACGATGGAGTTGGGTTCAGCCCTTCTGAAGTAGCTCAAAGAAAGGACAAGCAACAGGGCTTTGGGCATTTTGGTATTGGCGCACGATTGAGAGAGTTAGGTGGATATCTTGAGATTGACTCTAATCCTGAGCAAGGGTGCAGAGTCACGATGACGGCCCCCTTAAGCAGCGACAGTTAAAATTGCCGGTAAATTTATGTCAACTATTTGAAAAAAGCCAAAAACAAGTTTTCAGTTTAAAAACGAGCATTGAGAGGTTTACTCCGTGGCAAAGTAAGCGCGACCCGCGACAAAGTAAGGGTGACCTGAGGCAGATGAAGCGGCGCAGGAAGGAAGAGATGTCCCCTATGCAGGGGTGGGGGGTAAACCAGCAACAATATCTGCGATAACGATGTTCGCGGACGCGTTGATTCTTGGGTGGGATGGAGAGGAGTAGAGGCGTCATAGGAATATCCAATTTCCAATGTAGAATCCTTCGGCTACGCACAGGACAAGTTTCGAATATCGAAGTGAGGGCGGACCCCCACCGAAGGAATGTGAGGGCAGGCAGGAGGCCGCGGCAGGCCGGCGACTGCTAAACGGGAATTCAAACGTTAAATGGTGTTCACAAGTCAAAACCCCAGGTGAAACCTGGGGCTAAATAATTCCGTTGCCGCATCCGTCTTCGTTCCTACGAGACTTCGCCGTGATAAAAGTGGCGAGGTTAAGCAAAGGACTTATCCCGTTATGGAGTTTATGTTTATCTGTTTTCTTTTTTGGCTTTTTTTTCGAGCCTTTTTTCTTTCAGTGATTTTTGGGCTTTCTTTTTTTCGCCTTTCCTGACATCGTGACCCTTAGCCATAGGATTTCCTTTCCAGACTACGCCTTATTCTGTAGTTTCCTGATTAATGCCATGATTTTAATATAAGTTTATAGTCTGGCAAGAGCTATTTATAGTCAAGGTGAGCCCCACGGCGGTGCAACAGAAGACAGACGACCTGTCTTCGTCCCGATAGAAAACATCGGGACTACGCCGCGACAAGCCCGTCTTCGCTTTCGCTACGCCGCGACAAGCAGGTTGAATTTTCAGGACAGTGGCGGTATTGTATTGGAAAGGATGCCTGTCGGGGGTATAACTAAGAGGTTTGATTTTAGGATTATGCAATGCCATTTAAGACATTTGGTCTTTCCGACCCGTTAGTGCAGGGTATTCTGGCCGCGGGGTACACGGCTCCGACGGAAGTACAAACGCAGGCGATACCGGCGGCAATAGCGGGCAAAGACATAATCGGCTGCGCTCAGACGGGGACGGGCAAGACGGCGGCCTTTGTTCTGCCCATTTTGAACCGGCTGGGCCACGAGCATCGGCCGAAAAGGAAAGTTATCCGGTCTCTTATCCTGACGCCGACTCGCGAACTGGCGGTGCAAATCGAGAAGTCCATAGTCACGTATGGTCGATTTCTGAATTTGCGGGTGCTGGCGGTCTATGGGGGAGTGAATATCAAGGGACAGTTTAGCGCGCTTCGTAAGGGCGTTGACATTGTTGTTGCAACGCCGGGGCGACTGCTGGACCATATGCAGCGGAGCACTATCGACCTGAGGCACATTGAGGTGCTGGTTTTAGATGAGGCCGACCGAATGTTAGATATGGGTTTTATCCGGGACGTGCAAAAAATCATTGCCGTTTTGCCGACGAATCGCCAGACGATGCTGTTTTCGGCTACGGTGACTCCTGAGATAAGCGCACTGGCCAAGGGCGTGCAGAAGTCTCCTGTAATGATACAGATTGGCCGGCCTCGAAATCCCATCGAGACAATTACGCAGCACATATATCCGGTGGAGAGGGAGCAGAAAATTGGTCTTCTTTTACACCTGCTGGGGAACATGGATTTGTCGAGTATCCTGGTGTTTTCCCGCACGAAGCATGGCGCGGATAAAATTAATCGGCACCTTGAACGTGCCGGCGTTGTATCGGTGGCGATACATTCCGGCCGCAACCAGAATCAGCGTCAGCACGCGATGGACAGCTTCAAAAGCGGCAGATACCGCGTTATGGTTGCAACGGATATCGCGGCCCGCGGAATCAACGTTGAGGGCATCTCGCACGTCATCAATTTCGACGTGCCTGCATTTGCGGAAGATTACATTCATCGCATCGGCCGAACGGGCCGTGCGGCGGCGACAGGTGACGCGATAACCTTTGTTTCTCGTGACGAACTGAAGCACCTGCATAATATCGAGAAATTCATAGGGCGCAAATTTGTGCACGAGAGATGCGAAGGATTTGCGTATGCCAAACCTATACTGGTCCAGCCAGTAAGTAAACCATCGGCACGTCACCCGCACGCAAGTCGAATCAGCGGCGGCAGGAGCCGCACTTCCGGCCGCCGGCGACGCAGGTAAGGCTCATATGCTCATCTAATCAGTTCTTTGAAGTAATCGGGTAGTTTGGCCTCAAATGTCATTTCTCGGCCGTCTGTGGGGTGTTCGAAGGAGATGGATTTGGAATGAAGTGCCAGCCGTTTGTACCCGTCGAGTTTACCGTATTTTCTATCGCCCACAACCGGATGTCCCTTGTCGGCGAGATGCACACGTATCTGATTTTTCCGGCCGGTCAAAAGATTGATTTCGAGCAGGCTGAATTGCTTAGTTTCTTTGAGTACCTTATAAGCGGTTTGTGCAAGTTTGCCTTTTTGGGTGTCGGTTGTGGAATAGACGACGAAGGCTTTGTTCTCAGCGAGATATGAAGTAATAATTTCCTCTTTGGGAGACATTCGGCCGTGGACTACGGCAATGTATATTTTGCGGACGTCTTTCCACTGGTCCTGCAATTGCGATTTTATTTCTTCACTTTTTGCGAAAACAAGTACGCCTGATGTCCACTGGTCCAGCCGGTGGACGGTAAAAATCTGATTTCGAGATTTGGCGTTACCTTTGCGGACGTAATCGGTAAGGATGTATTGAACGGTTCTGGTTTTGTCGGTTAGCGTTTTGACGGTCAGCAGTCCCGCGGGCTTATCGACTACGAGGATGTCGTTATCTTCGTAGAGTATTTCGAGGCCTCTGGGCAGATGTTTATTGGCCGAGCGTTTTTTCCGTGGCATATCGAAACTCTTTAAGCGAGAAGGCCTTCTTTTGTGTTTTGTGATAAAGTTATTTCGATGATTTGGTTAGTTTTCAATGCGGACGACGGATTTTTGATTTTTGTTTCGAAGTATCGTTCGGCATGACCTGCGGCGGTTCCGTTTTCGACCGATTCGATAAGGACTCGCTCAGTTCGGCCAAGAAAATTATCCCTGTATTCATAAGCGAGCCGGTCGGCGAGTTTTTGGAGGAATTTGGCGCGTTGCTTTATCACTTGTGGTTTTGTCTTCGGGGTCATCTTCTCGGCAGGAGTGCCTTTGCGAGCTGAAAAACTGAAAACGTGAATCCTTGCGAAGCCGACTTCCTTAGCCAGCGTGAGCGTATCTTCGAAGTCGCAGTCGGTTTCGCCGGGGAAGCCTACGATGATATCAGTAGTAATAGCGGGGTTGTCGAGGCGCTCTTTAATCATCTGCACTTTTTGCAGGTAGTCTTCTGCGGTGTATTGTCTGGCCATTTTTCGCAGGATTCTATTCGAGCCTGATTGCAGGGACAGGTGAAGGTGCGGCATTATATTGGTATGTTTTGTAAAGACATCGAGCAGTTGCGGTGTTATGTCCTGCGGGTTTAGTGAGCTGACGCGGAGGCGGGGCAGGTTGGGGGTCGCAGCAAGGCAGTGGAGCAGCTGTGCGAGGCGGTCGTTTTCTGGGTCGGGCCAGTTTCGCCGGCGGGTGGTGTTGAGGCCGAAGGCGCCGAGGCATATACCGGTGAGGACGATTTCTTTGTGGCCTGATTTTGTGAGCCGTTCGGCTTCGCGGCAGATGGAATCGACGGAGCGGCTTTGGATGCGGGGGCGAACAATTGGTATGATGCAGTACGTACAATAAGAGTCGCAGCCGTCCTGGGCTTTGAGGAAGGCCCTTGTGTGGCCTATAAAAGCAGTTAAATCGGGCAATTTTGGCAGGTTAGGGCGGTTTTTAGCCTTGCTTTTTGGGTGGTTTTGTGGTCTAATACTGTTGTTTGCAGGTTTATCGTGAGTATTTTGCAGGGGTTGAAGCTGTTTTGGGGCGGTATTATTAAGGATAATCGTGCTCAACTCGGCGGCGATAGCGGGCCGATTCTTAATCAGGTGGATGTTGTCGGCGAGGGTTTTGAGTTCTTGCTGCGGCGCCCGAGTGAGGCAGCCGACCACGACGACAGTTGAGCGGGGCCAGAGTTTTTTTGCTTTTTGGATGTATTGCCGGCTTTTTGCCGAGGCTGTTTTTGTAACGCAGCAGGTGTTGACGATAGCCAGGTCCGGTTTTTGTCCGGGCCCGGCGGGAGCCAGGCCGAGGCTGGTGAGCAGAGTGTGGATTTGCCGGCTCTCGTACTGGTTGACCTTGCAGCCGAGCGTGTCTATGGCGAATGTGCGTAACATGTGTTATACTTTAGCGATTGTTAGCCATTTGGGCAAGGTGAGTACGCAGGGTTATTAGTTTTGAGTTTTTAGTTCCTGGTGGAAAGGACGTAACGAACCGTTTGATGTGGAAAGGCGGATTATGGCGCCATATGGTAGAACGGTATGGGCGATAGAAGTAGGTAATGATTCTCTCAAGGCTCTTCGGCTGGGCGTTGTCGGTGAAGGTGTGCAGGTATTGGGGTTCGGCAATGTCGAGTACGGCAAGATTCTGGCGGGCAGCGGTGTCAATGCGACGGAGCGTGACGAGCTGATAGCATTAGGGCTTCGGCGGTTTCTGCGTGAAAATACCATCAGTAAAGACGATGTGATAATTTCCGTTCCGAGTCAGACGAGCTTTGCGCGGTTCGTGAATTTGCCTCCTGTGGAAGAGAAGAAGATACCGCAGGTGGTTCGTCTCGAAGCGGGGATGCAGATACCGTTCGATATGAGCGAGGTTCAGTGGGACTGGCAGATTATAAGTCAGCCCGACGAGGGGCAGGTTCGTGTCGGTATTTTTGCGATTAAGAACGAGGTGGTGACGAAAGAATTAGAGTATTTCGGCAGTGAGGACGTGCCGGTCGGCGCGGTTCAGATGGTTCCGATGGCTCTTTATAATTACGTGGTGTATGACAGGCCTGAGCTGGTCAAGTCGGATAAGGAGGCGGTGGCGGTAATAAATATCGGGACCGAGACGACGGACCTTGTGATTTGCAGCAAGAGCACGGTGTGGCAGCGATGCGTTCCGATGGGCGGCAATTCGTTTACGCGTGCGATAGCGGATACATTCAAGCTGAATTTTACCAAGGCTGAGAAGCTCAAACGGACAGCGGCGATGAGTAAGTATGCTCGTCAGGTGTTCCAGGCGATGCGTCCTGTGTTTACGGATTTTGCGTCTGAGATTCAGCGTTCGCTGGGTTTTTTCAGCAGCAGTCAGCCTGACTGCAAGGTGACGCATGTGATAGCGCTTGGCGGGGGGACGAAACTGCGTGGTCTTTTGAAGTATCTCGGGCAGACTTTGCAGGTTCCGATAGAGAAGCCCGACGCGTTTAAGAGGCTCAGTGTCGGTGAGGGGGTGTCGGCGGCCGAGTTCGGTCAGCGTGTCGGGGAATTTGCGGTGGTGTATGGTCTGGGTCTTCAGGCGCTGGGACTTGGCAGGATAGAAAGCAATCTTTTGCCTCGTGCGGTAGCCAGTTCGATGGCGCTGGCCAGTAAGGCGAAGTACTTTACACTGGCTGCGGCGGTTCTGCTGATGGTTGCAGTCCTTGGGATAGGCAGGACGGTTTTTGACAGTGCGAGATACAAGGCGCAGCAGGACGTGCGCAGGACGATAAGCAATCGTGTTCGCGACGCGGAGGATGCCAAGCGCAAGCTGGCCGGCGAGCAGGGGCGAGAGCTCGAGTCGAAGGGGATTATCGAGCAGGCGTATAAGCCGTTCGAGTACCGAGAAATGGTGCCGAAAGTAATCGAGACGGTCCTTTCGGTTCTTCCGAATGAAGAGAATAACAACGAGCAGCGGGAGGTTTATGAGGCTTTCGAACGCGGTGACGTTGCGACGCTGACGAAGACCCCTCGTAATCAGCGCAAGCAGATATTTGTCACGAGCATGTCGGTGTATTACATGGCTAATATGGAAGGGGTCGGTATCGGAGGTGGCAGTGTGATAAAAGAAGGAGGCCCGGCTTCATCTTCATCCGACGGCGGATGGCAGTGGGAGCTGAGCACGGGTGAGGCAGGCAGCCAGAAAATGAGCACTGCGGACAGCGATGAGGAGGTGACGGACGATTCGAGCGTCGAATCGGACACGTCCGGGTTTGTTGTGGTGATAGCGGGGTATACGCCTTATAAGGATATCGGCGGGTTGCTGGACCCTGCCGGTGTCGGGGACGATAAGGAAAAGTGGGGAGTGGTGACCCGCCTGATGAATCTCGATACATTATCAGATGCCAACAGTCCATTCGAGCTTTACGGCAAGACAGATGTCACGCACTTCCAGCTTCAGACGGGCGAGGTGAGCCTTGAATCTCCGATGCCCGGCGGGATAGGTATGGTAAAAGATGTCAGGCAGAATGGCAGTGCGTCCGAGCAGATAGCGCTGGTTGACCCGATGACCAAGGAAGTTATAAGCAAAGTGCCTTTGAAGGACGAGCTTGGCAGAGACCGGCTGGACAGCAGAGGCAAAAAAGTTTATGAGGTTAACGACCACTGGTTTGTACTGAAATTTAAGCTGCTCTGGCGTAAATCGATGAGTTCGGAGACGATTGAGGACGTTTGAGCGGGCGAAGCTGTCCGCAGGGCAGGTACAGAAGGCAGACGAAGATGAAAATTGACGTATCGAAGCTAAAAGGCGTTCTTGGCAGGCTTGGGTTTATCAGGAATTATTCGGCGTATATTCTGCCGATAGTTCTGGCGATAGTGGCGGTCGGGCTGATATTGGTTGGTGGTTTTCTAAGCCGCGGGCTGCGTGGGAAAATAGAAAAAGAATCGATTAAGCTGGGCAAGTCGGTGGAGACTCTGGGTTCACAGGGCATTTCGGCCCGGCAGTGGCAGGTTGAGAAACAATACCAGGACGCGCTCGAAGCGGACGCGAACGGGATATCGGAACTTGTTCGGGAGACAACGCAGCGTGAGCTGTTGAGCTACAAAATATTTCCGGAGCCGAAGGATACTTCAGTGCAGATATTCGAGCAGTTCGGCCAGGCGTATCGGCAGGGTATCGAGGGATTGATAACGAGCTACGGTGCGCGGGAGTGTCCGACGGCGGCGGAGATAGAAAAGGCTGTTCAGCAGACGCGTTCGGGCGGTTCACAATCAACAGGTGACAGCGGCAGAAGCATGGACAAGGTCGGCAGTATGATAGTTGACGAGCTTTGCCTGGCGGCGGCGAGGAAGGCGTCGTTTTACGCCGGTCCGTTTGACGTTGCCGGTTACGAGTACTGGGGCAAGGAGCCGTCGGGCGAGGGAGTAAGCAGGACTGATGTGTATACGTATCAATCTATTCCGCAATCGGTTCAGGCCTGCTGGTACTGGCAGTTAGGGTACTGGATTATCGAGGACGTGTTCGAGACCATCGGGGCCGTGAACAGCCATTGCGACAACGTGATAGATTGTCCGGTTAAACGGCTGATGCAGATAAGTTTCGTTTCTGACAGCGCCGGTTTAGGGATGCGTTCCGGAGAGATGTCAGCGGCGCCGAATTATGTAAAGTTAAGTGGAGGAGAAGCGGTGTTGTGGCACACAGGTCGTGCCTCGAATGAGCAGTGGGATGTTGTGCATTTTAAGGTAGTAGTTCTTATCAATCCCCGGGCGGTGCTGTCGTTTATGGACGAGCTGTACAGTGCGAAAGAGCATACATTCAAAGGCTGGTCGGGCGAGAAGTCACCGCAGGAGTTCAAACACAACCAGATAACAGTGCTCAATGTGAACACCAGCCCGGTGGATCTGGATGCAGACATACAGGCCGTCGGCAGCCAGGGTCACCAGTTATATCGCTACGGTGATGATGCGGTGGTTAGAATGGAACTGATTTGTGAATATATCTTCAAACGGTCGGGTTACGACGAGATAAAGCCGGAGTTTATAAAGAATCCGCCCGTTGAGGATTAGTATCGAGTCGGCCCGGAGTGACAGGCCGCGCGTTTTGTTTCGTGGACGGTAAATTAAATATATAAATGGTCGGCTGGTTGCAATCAGGCAAAGGTCAAGACGGGATGCGTTAAGATGGCAAGCAAAGGCGGCAATTTTTTATTAGATAATATCGAGAAGATTATTCTGCCGATAATAGGCTTCATTTGCGTGTGGTTATTGGTGAGCAGGGTGATGTTGACGCCGGACGCGGTGGAGTACGACGGTCGGAAGTTTTCGCCTGGCGGGATTGACAAGTACATTGAGAAGCAGACGGATGCAATTCAGATTTATCTTGGCCAGGAGCCGAAGCCGGCCAGGTTTCACCAGGAGGTGCTCAGCGAATATGTATCCATGCTTGACGAGCCGTTACATATTGACGCCAACCTTTGGCCTGCGGTTCCGCGCAGGACGGGCGAATATGATGACGGTCGGCAGTACGCGGTCCCCGAAGCGCCGGTGATAAGTGACGCAGTTGCGGGGCGGATTCGCGCGCTGGCTTATCTTCCGAAACAGCAGGTTGGTGGTGAGGACAGTTATAACCCGGGTGAAACCGAGCCGAACGATTTGGACATGGTGACGGTAGAGGCCAAGCTGGACGTGTCCGGGTTATATTCGGCGTTTTATGATAATTTTGCGGGTCCTTCTGTTAAGCAGCAATGGCGTGACCCGTGCCTGGCCAAGCCGGTATTTGCGGCGGTTCAACTTCAACGGAGCGAAGAGCTGGCGGACGGCGGCTGGAGTGACTGGCAGGTGGTTGGGAGACTGAAGAATGATGATATGAGCACGATGCTTGAGGTGATTGAGAACGTCAATGATTTGCCTCGCGGCGGGATGCGTGTTCGCCTGCTTCAGTATAATAGTTTTCCAGTGATGGTTAATTTACTTCAGCCTCGCTCTTACAGTATAGCATCTGCGGAGGAGCAGTGGTTCCCTCCGAGCCTGCATAAGAGGTTCGTATCGCTTTTGAAGGAGCAGCAGGCGACGGAGCGTCGTGAGGAGATGGACAAGGCAAAGGAGGAACGAGACAAGGAGCTGGAAGCACGTCGCAGCCGTCGTGAAGGCCGGACTACTACGCGCGAGAGCAGTTCGAGCAGTAGCCGGACGGAAAGTCCCACCTCGATGCCGATGGGTCGTGGGGCGGACCGCACGGAGCGGCCCGTCAGGGACAGAGAAGAACGTGACCGACAACGTGAGGAATTGCTTCAGCGCAGAGAGCAGGAGAAGGAGACGGTTGATGATGTGTATGCGCAGTTGACGCAGCTGCGTATCAGAAGCGAATCGCAACTGCAAGAGAGCACGGAGCCTTTGTTGTTCTGGTCGTATGATGATACGGCCGAGCCCGGCAGGACATATAGATACAGGATTCGGCTCGGTGTATTTAATCCTCTGGCCGGGTCGAATAAACTGGAAAGCGGGAGCGAATCTTATAAGGACAAGGTTATCATATGGAGTAATTTTGCGGATGCCGGCACAGTTGAGATTCCGGCCAGGCTATGCTTTTTCGCCAAAGACATTCGGGAGTCGACCAATACTGTAATAGTGGAAGTATTTCGCTACGCGATGGGTTACTGGTACAGCAAAGAATACGTTGTTGAGACGGGAGAAGTGATAGGCAGGATAGATGAGCCGGCGGAGTCGAAAGATAGTGAGCAGGAGCCTGGTTTGAATGTCAGAGGCGTATTGATTCCGGAGAAGGTGGACTTCAGAACCGAAGCTATGATGGTCGATGCGGTTGCGACTGATGACTGGACGGGCGGCAGGAATTTGCGTCCCCGCAACTATTTCGATATGTATTACAGCTACGACGGCAGCAGTATCGAATCGACGCCGATTCGTCAGCGTTTCTGGTCGTCTGATATGCAGAGTCTTTACAACGATATTCACAGCTCGATGCGTCTGCCCAAACAGCCGCCTCGCGCACGAGAAAGCGTTCTGGAGGGTCCGGGCCAAAGGAGCGCTCCCAGTCCCGTCGTTGACAGGGGCAAGCCCCAGCCGAGCGAAGGCGGCTGGACGACTAAACCGGCGTTTAGGGAGTGACATAAAGCACCGGTTGAGCGGTCGTTGGGATTAATCGGCAAATGCTGAGGCAACGGAGGTAAGCTCTATCCGCCGGTCGAGCTGTTCGATGGGGGTTTCAACCTGCATTTCGATTTGTACCTGCGTTTGGGGCAGCAGGTCGAGGAAATTGTCTTTTAACGTGACATCTCCCGGTACATCAATGCGCAAGTCTTTGACGAGAACGTTCGAGCAAAGCGTCAGGAGCGTCTTGTTTTGACTGATGGGGGTCATTTCATGCGTGATAAGCGGTTTTGGCCAGTCTATGTATTTGTCCGGCAGGTAGAAGTACAGGTTTTCGGCGAGGGTGGTGTCGTGTGTCTGAAGCGTCAGGTGCAGTACGGTTTTTTCGGGGTTGTCGGGGTTTGTCAGCGCCTTTGGCAGGTGTAAGGGCGGTGAAGTGCTGAAAGGGCCGACGGCCAGCGGCAGGTCAATTTTGTCAATGACGCTGCCGTGTAAATCGATAAGCTCTGCGAGGAGCTTTCCGGTGACGGGTTTATCCGTGTCGTTTACGGTGACGACACTGAGTGAGGCCTGTTTCGATGACAGGTCCGTGCCGGTGTGGACAACGGCAAGCAGTACGGGCGAGAAAAATCTGCGGGCGTAGTAGTACAGGGCTTTCGGTTTTGCAGTGTAATCGAGAGCGGACCAGCTTATCGCGGGGCAGCAGTCATTGAGCTGCCAGAACAGGGCTCCGGCGTTTCTGCGGTTATTTGCGCGGAGGAATTCGACATAGGTTTTGACGGCGCGGGCCTGCGTGAGCTGGCTGAGATATATAAACTGTTCGAGATTGCATATACGGCCGAAGATGTCACCGACGTATCGATATAATCGGCTGCAACCTTGTGCCTGGTAATCGTGTTTTTCCACTGCGGCGGTTGCGAGGCGCAGATGCGCGGAGTCGCAGAACTTACTTACAGTCTCGAGGCAGGGCAGCGACTGGAATCCGAATTCAGTGACGAATCTCGGGACGTTTTCCGGCTGGTCGAGATAGGCGTTTATCGGCTGATGACCGGACCAGACGCGCCAGTTGTGTGTGGCGCCGCTGTTTGGGTCGTTTGGGTCGGCTGTAATGGAAAAAGGCGTGGTTGGGATATAGGGTCTGAGCGTGTCGAGGTCGTTTACGATTTTAGGCAGGAGCTTGTGCCAGATAGTCTTTCCGTGCATTCGTTTGCCGGAGCCGCCGGCTGCACGATAATGCAGCCAGTCGATTTCGTTGTTGCCGCAGAACAGGACGAGGCAGGGATGATTGTAGAGGCGTTCTATTACGCAGCGAGCTTCGACGTCGATTTTGTCGAGGAACCATCGGCGGTCGGGGTAATAGCAGCATGCGAACATGAAGTCCTGCCAGACCATGATTCCGAGGCTATCGCATAGTTCGTAGAAGTAGTCGTGTTCGTAGTATCCGCCGCCCCAGACGCGGAGCATATTTATATTTGCCTCGGCGGCGGCGTGGACAAGCCGGTCGTAGTGGTCATTAGTAACCGAGCCTGCGAAGAGGGATGCCGGTATCCAGTCGGCGCCTTTGACGTAAACCGGTCGGCCGTTAATCTCAAATTCAAATCTTCTTCCGGTTTTGTCTGATGTTTGATTGAGGTTTACAGTTCTGATTCCGAAGGCGCACTGTATTGTGTCGACGATTTGGTCGTCGGCGAAAAGATTGACGCGGGCCTGGTACAAATCAGGCCTGCCGTATCCTGCGGGTGACCACAGTTGGGGGTTGTCGATATGCACGACGGCCGAGCCGGAGTTGCCGTGCGGGTCGAAGTTCAGATGTCTGGCTATGGTTCCGCCCGGGTCGTAAACGTCAAGTTCGCAGTGGAATTTTTGTCGGCTGATTCTTTCGAATGTGACGGCGACCCGGATATCAGCGGTTTTTTCGTCACAGTTAATAGTTCTTATTTGTACATTTGCGAAGCGGGCTTTAGTGGCGGCTTCTATTCTGAGCGGTCGCCATATTCCGCAGCCTGGCAGCGGCGGGCAGAAGTCCCAGCCGAACTGGTACTGGGCTTTGCGGATGTAAGCGCGATACGGATTGGAAAAAAGTTTTTCGCTGAATGGCGTGTATCGCTCCATCAGGTTTTTGGCGTGTGGTACGGCGGGGTCGAATTTAATGAGCAGACGATTGGCGGCGGGCCTGATGCACCTGGTGACGTCGAAACGATGCGGGATGAACATATTATCCGTTCTGCCGAGGAGTTTTTCATTGAGCCATACGCTGGCGACGGTGTCGAGGCCGTCGCAGGCAAGTTCGATTTTGTCGGCCTCGAGCAGCTCCTGCGGCGCATCGAAAGTTTTTCGAAAGACCCAGGGCTTGTCACTTACCCATGTGTAATTTTCGGGATTTGCATCGATGTCACAACGGTCGATTTTTCCGGCTTCGATGAGGTTGATAAATATCGAATTTGGAATGGTGCAGTTGAGCCAGTTGCTGTCGTCGAGGTCGCGCATTCGCCGGGCGGTTGTGGGGTATTCCCTGAACTGCCATTGGCCTGTCAAATCGAGAATCTGTTTTGCCATTCACCTGTCCCTTGGGTAACATCGTTAGGCACCTTAATTATATTGACAAAAAGCGGTCTTACAAGACATAAGCCTGTCCGAGCCGGACCCGCGGAACCGTCGATGCGGATGTCGATGCACCGGAGGTATGGGATATGATTACCAGCAGCTCTGTTATTGTTGCTGTGATTGACACTGGAGTTGATGATGGCGAAGTGACAACTGCGTCGAAGTGTTAATCGCCGGTTAAAGGCCCTTTCCGCCCGGCGAAACTGCCTTTTGGTATATCACAGAACCTGTCACCCCCGGCAGTTCAAAAAAAAAGACCTGTAATAGCTTTTTATGTTGACGAAAGAAGACGGCTATGGTTATGATATATCCGGATAGCTATAAGGAGGATTACACATCACTGACATCGACAGAAAAACGCGACCTGCAACTTACGAATCACTAATGGGATTAACCAATATCTGTGTAAATCTGTGTCTGAAATATTATTTTTTGCTTTACTTTAAACCTATAATATAATGCCGTCTAAAATATGAAAGGGAGACAAGTGAAAAAGGCGCGATTAATTTCAATTCTTCTGGTAGCGCTGATTTCAGTTGCTGATGCGGATTTGACCTTGACGGTAAATGGTTTCGATGCGTCAAATTCCGTCGAAATCGAGCCTAATGTCGCAATTGTTATTTCGGTATCCGGGGCAAATGATGCGAATGAAAGCTATTCGGTGACTTGTGAGGAAGGCTGTGCGCTTGAGGTATATCAAGAGCCAAATGCAGCCGACCAGAGCTCTTATGTGTTCACCTTTGAAGATGAGGCACTGGCTTTACCCATCGTAAATCTCACTGTTGCTGGCAAGCTGGATTACCAACTTGCCTTTTTTATTATACCGGATACCAACACCATCGTTTTCGGTATAGATTCAGATATGTACGAAGCACCGGAGCCTGCGGCACAGATTGAGCCGTCCGCCACGAAAGAACTAAACATTTCAACAATGCAACTCAGGGAAGGTTTAGCATCAGTGGCTGAATCGCGGCCTTCGCTGAGCGGCTACCTGCGGGATATCCGGGAAAATCGCTCCAAGTATCTGATGCATTGTTCTGTAGATTCAAACAGCAGGATGGAAAAACCCAGCAAGGCTGCATATGAGACATACGGAGAGGACTATTTTCTGGAAGGCGACGGCGGGATGATGCTGTTGGATTCCAACGAGCCTAACATTATTTGGGTAGATTCCGATATTACGACCAACCAGATATGGACGGCAAATAACGTATATTATGTTACGGCTTTGGTCAATGTTCAGGCCCTTTTGGTGATCGAGCCGGGAACAACAATCGTTTTCAGTTATTACGGAGCGCTGCTTGTCAATAACGGCGGGACACTCATTTCAAAAGGCACACCCGATGCGCTGATTATTTATACAACTGATCAGCTATACCCGGAGTGGGGATATTATTGGGAATACATTGATTACGGCTCTTGCTATATCTGCCCCATTTATATTGAACAAACTGCCTCTCCGTCAACGACTATAACGTACAACTTTATCGAAGCTGCACAGGTCGGTATTCTGACGGATAATGTCGGCCTTGACCATCCGATAGAAAACAATTATCTGTTCGGCAATATTTACGGTATTGTCGAATATGGCCCTAGGCACACAGACATACAAAACAACCTGTGCTTTTGTAATTATGATTCAGGGATAGTAGTCCATCTTTCGTCGGGCGATGCTAATAGCATTGCCGATGCCAACAGTATTATTACTATCCAGAGTAATACCTGTGATTATTATCATGATTATGGAATTACCGTACATGGTGTTCCGGACATTAACGATGCAGGCGTGGTCCTTCTTGTGAACAACATCGTGTCGGAATCCTACCAATATGGTCTTAACCTTGTGGATGATTATATGTATGCAACTGTAGCCAATACCGGTTACTATGACAACGACTATTATGGCGGGTCAAACAAGAACTGGGAATTCCAAGAGTATAATCCTGTAGAGGCGAATGCGTTTCCGTATGTCGAGGTGCCCGACGGTTTGGGTTATTGCTATCTTGACCAGAACTGCCCGTTTATAGATGCCGGTCTGGGTTACATCGAGGAGACTCCGCTCATCGGCAAAACGACAGATGTAAACAGCTTCCCCGACAGCAACTACACCGATATCGGCTTTCATTATCCCAACTGGAACTTCTCGAATCCCGGCAGCGGCGATTCGTTGTCGGCTGATTTTGATGACAATATGACGGTTGATTTCGAAGATTTTGCGGTTTTCGCTGGTTATTGGCAGCAACCGACCTCAACAGAAGCCGACCTCGACGGCAACGGTTTTGTTGATTGCAACGACATCGAGTTACTGGCAAATCAGTGGCTGCAACTGGCAGACCCCAACATCCAAATCCACCTCTACGGAGATCCCAATAATGGCTACGTCGATATCGGCGTAACCGGCCAGTCGCCAGATACAATGCGAATCTTTCTACTTGCCAACGGGCAAATTATCGGTGGTACATTCGGTTTTAGAGATGATTCGATTACAATAGATATATCAAAATATGGCGATGGAGTGCAAAAGTTTAAAGTAGTAAGTGTTGATAGTAATAGTCATATTACCTGCTCTAATATCACTGATGTAGAATTTTCAAGGACGTTGAATTATTGCATTTTACCCAAGACATACGAAAGAAATCAGCCATTACCCTTTGCGGCATATAATTCCGGGGCAGAAAATATTACAGCAAAAGTATATGCCAACGGCGGTAATTTAGTATGGTCACAAACCTATAGCGGAAACAGTATATTTGATTCAATTCCCGCCTCTATTACCAATCAATATGAATTTGATTACGTGTGTTTCGATAATAATAGCGGTCAATCCCTTGCTAAAAAAGTAACAGACCCGAATTTGCCTGACTTTTCGGAAAATGTGCAAGCTTTAATCGTTCTTCCGAAATGGAAATTTAGAATACGTGATTATCAAATTGTATGGGCAGTTAAAGATGCATTCAAAAGCAAAGGAATCATTTATGCAACACTGTCGGGCAGTAATGCTACCTATGAAAAAGTCCTGTGGTATGCTCAAAACAAACATATAAAGTATTTGTATATTGGATGTACAGATGGTGAATACTCAATAAATACGGATGGTGATGATGAACCCGACAACCGGAGAACAAATTTTGAACTGTATGATCCGCAAGGTGGTGACGAAAACTATGAACTAATCGTTTCTATACAGAGGGAAGATTATTCCGACCCTAATATGGCGCCTTCATGGTGCTGTGATTTATGGTATAGAGGATTAAATAGTGTTGCTTCGATGGGATTCACATATCTTGAATTTGCATATTTTGACTGCTGCTATTCAGGACATTTAAAAATAGATGCACATAATGATTTAGTACAAGGCCAGCCGGGTCAACAGGGAATCTTCGATATACCTCACTCAGATATGAGTTTTGCACTTGGTATGGCAGGCAGCGGAAGAAGTAATTTTTATCAGGGGTGGTACGATAAAGCAAAATCAGCATTTGCTCCCCCTCCCATATGGGAGACCGAATACCAAAGATGGTCACGGATCGAATGGTATAAATTAGAAGAAGGAATGAATCTTTATGATGCATTATTTTACGTTATCGACCAGCAATATTACTTCGGACCCTTAGACCCTGTTAACTGTTACAGGTTGAAAGGACAGGGTTTTTTAGAAGATATCTATTTAAGAAATTGGTGATATATGAAAAAGAAGAAAAAAATAGCATTGATAGTGATTGGTTTGATTCTCTCATTATATTTTGCTTACAAGGTCTATGAGCGCTGGCCGACAGAGAATTGGAAGGAATATGACAGCTTGATTTTTATATGGCCCCGATTAAAAAAAGAAGGAATAGAAAGCATCAGATTTTGTTGGATATGGAATCCACAAAAAAAATATTCCCCTTCCGATGACATTGTAGAAATGTTAAGTTTTCGCGTGATAGATGCAAACGTTGTTAAATGGTGGACTCTCTACAGTGAAGTCACCAAAGAATGTTTGCCTGAATGCATAAATATCCTTGATAAGGCAATGAAAGGCATGTGGTGGCGTTGGTTACCAGCTGAGGCCGCTCCCGTAGGTTCATTATCAAGAATGCTGATTGTAACAAAAAAGGGCAAATACATAGTCCACGCAGAAATTGATAATTCTTCTATTGTTCCTTCTGTCCGTGGGGAAACTTGGGAATCAAAAGAATTAAAAAAGTACTTAGATAAATGCGGTCTTATTAAAGGTGCATATTTTGTTCCGCCAAAAGAGCAGGTAGTATCTATTGTTGTATTCCCGTATTCTCAAAATCCGAGAAATAGTCGTCTTCTCGATTTCAATCCGGTCGCATTATTTGGCGACAAAAAGACGACTGAAAAACTTTTCAGCAGGCCGCTTGAGCCAAAAATGATATTTGAAGGACGAGATGAGCTGGAAAAAATAGTTGATGAGTATAATACTGCCTTAAGAGGAAGAAAGCAACCTACTAGTGACGAGTATTGTCTTATATTTGTGACCCAGGATTGGTTTTATTGGAAATTAATTTGTCTCGATGCGAATTCTGTTTATGATGGTTATATGATATCTGAGTCGCTAAAAGCATACTTCGACGAACTCGGCCTGACGGATGAATTATCAGCGATAGAGCCAAATAAGGAGCCTAAGAATTGACAGGATATTTTAAACAGTGACTGAAATGACTTGACCCTAATCAGCCGTAGCATTTGACCATACAGGTTAAAATTTACCCGCAATCGAAGCTTTGTAAATGGCTCTTGATGACGGATTTCGATTCCCTCGAATTCGTTTATTTCAACACTTGCTACGGAGGCCGTCTAAAGATAAACGCAAATAACGAGTTGGTAGAGGGTCAGCCGGGGCAAATTGGTCTTTTCGATGGGCCACACTCGGATATGAGTCTTGCTTTAGGTATGAATAAACCCGGTAAAAGCCGAATTTATCAGGGTTGGTTTGTCGAATCATTTTCACAATATTGGCCGTGGGAACATGCATACGAGAAATGGAGTCGATTTGAATGGGAAGAGTTAGGTAACGGAGAGAATCTCTATTGGGCAATAATGCACACTATCGACAAACAAACAGAATTTGGTCCCGATGCCCCTGTAAATAATTACAGACTCAAAGGACAAGGATTACTGACAGACCTCGTACTGAACGATGACTAAGGAGTATAATTATGAAAAATATTATACACATATTAGCTTTAGGTATTTTTTTAAGCATTACCTGTTTTGGAGCAAAAGACCAAAATCATCCCTCCGACAGCAACGATACAAAAGCAGTGGTATCCGGAAACACAGGTTTTGCGTTTGATATCTACGGTAAACTGAAAGAAGACCCAAATGCAATTGCTCCAAAGGGTAACTTATTCTTCTCACCTTACAGTATCTCAACAGCTCTTGCGACGGTTTATGGCGGCGCCCGAGGTGAAACAAAAAAACAAATGGCGACAACTCTGCATTTTACACTCCCTGAGCCGAATCTCTATCGTGCATTCGGCGCCCTTCAAAAACAGCTTATCCAAAAAGACAGGTCTCGCGGTTACAGGCTTTTTCTGGCTAATGCCCTTTGGGGGCAAAAAGGCGAACCTATTTTGAAAGAGTTCTTGGACTTGACTAGTCGTTATTATGATGCTGGTTTTAACCTGCTCGACTTTGTTAATGAAACCGAACAATCCAGACAAAAAATCAATTCCTGGGTTGGCGAAAAGACAGACAATAAAATCAAAGAACTTATTCCACCAGGCGGCCTTGTTAAGGAGACGGTCCTTGTTCTTACCAATGCTGTATACTTCAAAGGCCAATGGCAGAAAAAATTCAGTTGGTGGAAAACCAGAAAAGCGGATTTCGACGTATCCGGTGAAAAAAAGGTCAGGGTTCCATTGATGCATCTGAAAGAAGATTTCAAATACTATGAAGATGAAAAATTGCAGGCCCTTGAGTTACCATATAAAAGCAATGAAATAAGTATGCTGGTTCTTTTGCCTAAGGAGATAGGGGGTCTCGGCCAAATCGAAAACTCGCTCACAGCCGAAAGTCTTGATGCTTTGCTGCCAAAAATGCGGAAACGCGAGGTTGACGTTTATTTCCCGAGATTCAAAATCGTCTGGGGGACATTTGCTCTGAACAATACTCTTGTTAATCTGGGAATGCCCGATGCCTTTGAACCCGGCAAAGCCGATTTCAGAGGGATAATATCCGACAGACGTATATGGATTTCAGATGTTTTCCACCAGGCCTTTATTGAAGTTAATGAAAAGGGAACCGAAGCAGCGGCAGGGACCGGAGTCGGCATGGTTCTATCTATTCATTTTGAGCCGCCCATCTTCCGTGCGGACCATCCGTTTATTTTTATTATCAAGGACAATCGTTCGCAAAGCATATTATTTATGGGCAGGCTGATGAATCCGGCTGACTAAATTTACAAACGTCAAAAAGTCTGACAGCCATCAACAAGACCTATCTGGAGTTTCACCATCCCAACTGAAGCCCTTCAAAATCTTCCTGTGAGGGTGAAAATACGAGGAATACATGGCCTTCCGCGAAGCAATCAAGCTTTCTGCCGGATACGACTACTGAGAACCGAGGCGGGAATAAGAGGCTTAAAAAGGCTGGGTTCTGACCCAGCCTTTTTCATTTACAGGTTAAAGGGTGATAAAAACATACGTTTTGCGGCTGGGAGGCGGAATTTAGGGTATTTTTTTAATCCTTGACAAGAGGTATGTCCGATAGTTAAATTAGGGTAAAAAGGTAATTTGGAGGGGGTCGCAGACAAAGGGATTTGGCTAAATTAGAGGGATTGGCAAAATGAAGGATTTATTTACCACAGGCGAGGCAGCGGATGTCTGTAAGGTAAGCCAGCAGACAATTATTCGCTGCTTCGATTCTGGCAGACTTGAGGGTTTTAGGATTCCCGGTTCGAAGTTTCGGCGTATTCCGCGTGAGAGCCTTGTCAAGTTCATGAAGGTCAACAGGATTCCTCTTGATAACATGGATTCGGGCAAGAGGAAGCTGCTGGTGGTGGATGACGACGCTGAGATTGTAGATTTAATCAGGGACATATTCAGCCGTGACGGCAGGTTCGAGATTGCGACGGCTTCGAGCGGGTATGACGCCGGGGTGATGACGCACCAGTTTCGGCCTGACGTGATACTGCTGGATTATATGCTGCCTGATGTCAACGGCAATATAGTTTGCCAGACTATAAGGCAGAATCCGGATTTCGAGGATATCAGGATTATTATCGTAAGCGGCGTGGTCAAGCAGGACGAGATTGACCAGCTGTTAAAGTCTGGCGCCGAGGCCTTTGTGAAAAAGCCGTTCAGCATAGACGAGCTTGTCGGGAGGGTCTGCTCGGTTCTGCAGATGAGCGTCGTCGGCTGATGTGTTCCGGCGCGGCGATTTTCATTTCGTGTCGGAGGGCCCGGTCACACAGGTCAGGGAGTAAACCCTTAGAGGCTCAGTCGGGCTTGCGGCGTGCGGAAGCACGGCCGAGATGGCCGTGCCACGAGGATTATCTTAGGGCAGTGTGATGGCAGGGGAACAATCGTGGGAACAGGTTGCGGCGGAAGTCGAGCACGCGGTGCGTCGGCTCGGCGGTCTGAGTATTCTGCCTGGTGCGGCGAGGCGGTTTCTGTCGGGCTTGTTCGAGATGCGGTTGAGCCCGCGTGAGCTTGCCGAGATTGTGGAATCGGAGCCGGCACTGGCGGTGATGATGTTCTCGCTGGCGAAGGAACATATCGACGGGGCGGCACGTGAAACAATTTCACTTGGCAGGCTGTGTGAGCAGATACCGCTTCGAGCGATACGCGATGGCTTCTTTTCTCTGGGTGTGTATTGGCCTTTCGAGGCAGACCAGCTCAGGGCCGAGCGAAGAAGGCAAATGGTGACCAACGCTGCGGCGGTGGCATACTGCGCGAGGGAGATTGCGGAACAGTCGAGCCTTGACGTTGACGGGGATGAGGCGTACGCGGCGGGGCTGCTTTACAGTATCGGTAATCTCGCCCTCGATGAGGCGATGCCTCGCAGTTTTTCCGCTATGGTGAAACAGGCGCAGGAGGAAGGTGTGTGTATCAGTGAGATTCAGGAGCGGAACCTTGGGCTGGATTATACCGTTCTTGGCAAGCGGCTTGGTGTTCAATGGCATTTGCCGCAGCAGATTCAGATGGCCGTCTGGCTGCATCTGTGTGAGCCCGAAGCGATTGCTCAGGCCGTGCCGCAGTCGAAGATAGTGCAGGCTGTGCATCTCGGATATATCGCAGCGAGGAAGTTCGAGATAGGCTTTTCCGGCAGTTACGATTCGAATGAACCACCAGCGGACGAGCAGTCCCGTCAGGGATGGCCAAGTCCGTTGCCGGGTATCAGCAGAGCGGACCTGGAAGATATAGCAAGGTCTGCAAAGCAGCGTATCGAAGGTCGCGGTGAAGGTCCTGACCGGCAAAGGGAATTGGCTGAGTACGGCAGGGCCGTGCAGGCAGCGGCGGCGCAATTAGCAGCCGAGGGCAGCAGGGCCGCAGCGGAATCGCGGAGGGCGCAAACCAAAGCGAGCCATTTCGACTTCGCCACGGAATTTTTGACGAGTATCGACGCCGATTCGGAGCCGATAGAAGTGGCACGGCGGTTTGTGTGTCAGTGGCGTAAATTCTATCAGACCGGGACGGCGTGTTTGTATCTGCCTGGCTCGGAGGGTGGTCTTGTCGATGCGGTGGTTTCAGGCGTCAGTGACGCCGGTAAGGTAGTGACAATCAGGCCCGGTAAGGATGAGCCGGTGATACCTCGGCAGATACAAAAGGATTTTGCGGTGATAGACGCAGGCGGGGTTTGCGGGTGGCTGTTCGAGCAGGTCGAGGCGGAGTTTGATATTGAGCAGACCAAGATTGCCCCGCTGATTTGTCGCGGCAAAGCGATTGGCGCGATAGTGTTCGAATTTCATTATCCGGTTGCGACTTCGACCGTTAAGGAGATGTTCGAGCAGACGTGCTTTGTAGCGGCGTCGGCGCTTGACGCGGCGTTCGCCCGCAGTAAGCAGCAGCGCTTCGCTGAGCGGTTTGCTCGGCTGGCGATAAAACGGAGGACAGAAGACGGAAGGCGGAGGACAGAGGACCCGGCTTCGCTGCGCTACGCCGCGGCAAGCACCGAGCAAAAGACAGAAGGTGATTATATTGCAGCGCTGGCGGAGATGGCTTCGGGGGCGGCGCATGAATTGAATAATCCGCTGTCGGTAATATCGGGCAGGGCACAACTGCTGGCAGGAGATGAAGCGGATGGGGACAAGGCAGAGGCGTTGAAGCAGATAAAGGATAACTGCCGGCAGCTCAGCATGGTTGTGGAGGATTTGATGAGCTTTGCCGAGCCGGCCCAGCCTCGAAAGGCGCTCGTTGCAGTGAGGCAGATTATCGATGAGGCGATGGAGCTTGCGGCGATGAAGACCCATAGTGACAATATCGAGTCTCAGATTGAACTGGATGAAGCGGTTAATGACGTGTTTGTCGATTCGGGTCAGATAGTCTCGTCGCTGGCGAATATTATTACCAATTCGGTCGAGTCGTACGGGCAGCAGGGCGGGCAGGTAGAGATAACGGCAAGCCGGGCCGGCTCATCGGTGCGGATAGAAATAACCGACCACGGCTGCGGGATGGACGCAAAGACGCTGGCCAGGGCTGCGTATCCATTCTTTTCATCGAAGCCGGCCGGTCGCAAACGCGGAATGGGTCTTGCTTATGCGGCGAGATTCATCGAGCTTAACGGGGGCTCTCTGAAACTGGCCAGTGAGGTCGGCAAAGGGACGACGGCGACGGTGACACTGCCTTGCAGTTAATTTTTTACCGCAGAGAGCGCCCCCTGCTTATTACTTGCAGGGGCAGGCGAATACGCAGAGATTACAATAATAATCGATAAAATCAGCGATTTCGTTGTCGCAAAAATATTGGACCAAAACCAAGCAGTAAAAACAACTCCAGCTCGGGTGTTTGAGCAAACAGATGGGGGAATATTGAGCAGAAATAATTTGTTGGCTGGCGGTGATATCTGATATAATCAAAATATGAGAAAACTCGCATTATATCTCGATACGTCGGTTATAAGCTTCGCCCTGTCGCAAGATATTCCCGACGATGACAGAAACATTACACTTAAGCTTCTTGAAGAGATCAACAAAGGCAGATTTGAAGGTTTTATTCTTCCTTCGTAATACTACGTCCGTGAGGGCGTAGATGGAAGTACCCGACAAAGTCGGGCGAGCTTTAGCTCGTCCCAAAAAATGCCACATCCGTAAGGGTGTGGAAATTTACTAAACGTGAGAAATTATTTAAGCTTGTGGGTAATACGGAGTTTAATGAGGTCTTGTCGGTCAATGAAGAAATAGACAGGGTGGCTGATAAGTATATCGCAGAGGGTATTATTCCCCCAGTTTACAGAGACGACGCTTTGCATATTGCTGTAACCAGTGTCAAAGGGCTTGATATTTTAGTAAGCTGGAATTTCAAACATTTGGTAAAACACAAAACGAGAGTCGAAGTAACCGGCGTTAATACACTGCTTGGATATAATGCCATTGATATTTGCACGCCGTGGGAGGTAATAGAAGATGCCTAAAGAACCGGAACCAATGCGGGAAATACATCAGATACAGGAAAGAATTTTTGAAGATGAAAGAAACTTGTCTTCTCATGAGCGAATCAGCAAGCTCCGTAAAGAAGCAGCCCAGATTATAAAGAAATACGGTTTAAAGTTCAAAACAGCTTCGAAAGTTTAATTCATCCTCCGCTAATCAATTACGAAGAAAAAGGCTGCAAGCGGCACCCGCAGCCTGAATCTTCATCAACTCCTCTGCCCACAAGTAAAAAATCAGTTTAATCAATATAATCAGCGATTTCGTCTTCGCAATAATC
>Ga0315554_1000304_pt1 | contig 28513 bp, 25 predicted proteins | sample SalMarSW160370MG_FD_202114 | JGI IMG/M metagenome (GOLD analysis project Ga0315554, IMG submission 202114) | Salt marsh sediment microbial communities from the Plum Island Ecosystem LTER, Massachusetts, United States - Salt Marsh Sediment SW1603-70 ...
CGCAGAACTAATATTTAAATCGACTTCTTCAATAATTGAAAGAAGCGATTGAGAAAGTTTATCTCTTAAATAAAAGAAAGAAAGGTTCTTATATGGAATTTCATGGTACCAATTTTTTTTAGGTTTCCGATCTTTTTTAAATATATTTCTAAAAGTGTTTCCCGTACTAACCGGCAACTGCGATATTTTGTAAGATAAATTTTTTATTCTCTTTGAGTTTTTTATAAATGCAGTATCGTTTTCAAAAGATGTAAATCTCTCATCAGCCTGGACTTCTTTAATTTTTTCATCAAAGGAAGATAAATAATTATTTAATTCTTCAATGAAACCCGGGAATTCTTCATCGAATTTTTTGGATTGGTTTATTGTAAATTTATTCTCAATGAGTGAAGAAGTTCGTTTATTATATTCGTTTACCTGTTCAATTGTGAGGTCGGTATTTCCATAAAATGCACTTAATCTTTTTTGAAAGGATTGAATGAAGCTTATGCTGTCACTAATTTTATTTCTTAATTCAGATGTAAAAAATGATGAAACAAAATTTTTGACCTTTTCTTTAACTGTTAAAAATTCCGGTTTCATCTTTATTTGAAAATCTTTCGATGTGAATGAAGATTTCTTATTCATTCATTTTAAACAGATGAATGATTTTTGTCATTCCGTAAAGTGTGATCTTAAAATAGTGCAATTCGTAAACATTGAGATTCTTCACTAAGTTTAGAATGACAATTTTGTGTAACATAAGTAAAGTAATATAATCAAAAAAAAATTAGAGATTCAATAAGTGTTTTAATAATTTCTCAACAAATTCCAAATTATTAAATATTCCAAATATATTTACAAAATTTTCAATTAGGAATAGAAACAGAAATAACTTATAATTTATTGATACTCATCTTTTAATTTAAGAGTAATTTTTTATAAATTGTTTTAACGTATGAAGATACAAAAAAAATGAAAACTGAAACAGAAGTTATTATAAGAAATACAATCCCGGCAAATTTCGATGAAATAAGGGAGCTTCAACAGAAAATATATCCCGGTCTTAAACCCTGGTCACATGAGCAGCTTGAAAATCATCTTAAAGTTTTTGCCGAAGGTCAGTTTGTAGCTGACCTGGAGGGAAAAATTGTAGGTACGGCAAGTTCATTTATAATTTTGTGGGACGAATATGGTCCAGATCATAACTGGAAGGAAATAACCGGAAGCGGAATGTTTTCTACTCATAACCCGGAAGGAAAGACTCTTTATGGAGCAGAAGTCTGTGTTGATCCTGATTATCGAAAAAAAGGGATCGGGCAGAAAATATACCAGGAAAGAATGGAATTATGTAGAAGGCTTAATTTGAAAAGAATTATCGCTGCAGGCAGGCTTCCCAATTATCACTTATTTGCCGATAAATTGGATCCTCATACATATTGTCTTAAAGTTATATGGGGCGATATTTATGATCCCGTTTTACGCTTTCAATTAAAACAGGGTTTCCAGTTTTGTGATATTGTTGAGAATTATTTACATGGCGATACCCAATCTTTAGAGTATGCCTCTTTAATTGTATGGTTAAATCCTAACTATAATCCCAATTTTGATAAAAAGGAGAAATAATGCGAGTTAGAATTGCTTCAGTTCAATACCATTTAAGAAAGGTAAACAATTTTGAAGAATTTGAAGATCAGGTTAATTATGTATTAACAGCAGCTTCAGAATATAAACCTCATTTTGTACTCCTCCCCGAGTTATTTACAATTCAGCTTATGTCGTTTATAGACAGCAGTGATGCTGTTAAAGCTATTAATGAGTTAAGTAAATATAAAGAACAGTATATTGATCTACTAAGCAGTTATGCTTCCAAATACAAGTATTATTTGATCGGCGGAACGCATCCGACTAAAGAGAACGATAAAATTTTTAACCGTGCATATCTTTTTACCCCTGAAGGCAAAGTTTTTACCCAAGATAAAGTACATCGAACAAGATGGGAAAAAAATCCATGGCAGATTGAACACGGCAACGAACTTAAAGTATTTAAAACTACACACTGCCCGATTTCAATTTTAATTTGTTATGATGTTGAATTTCCTGAAGTTGCAAGAGTAGTCTCGGATGCAGGTGCCGAAATAATTTTTGTCCCCTCTTATACAGATGATAGGCAGGGTTATTTGCGTGTTAGATACTGCTGCCAGGCAAGGGCAATAGAAAACCAGGTATATGTAGTTATGGCAAGTACTGTCGGAAATCTTCCAGTTGAAAACCTTAGGCTTCACTATGGGCAAGCAAATATTTTTACTCCTTCCGATTTTCCATTTTCACGTGATGGTATCGCTGCAGAAGGAGTAATAAATCAAGAACAAATTATTATTGCAGATCTTGAATTAGATCTCCTTGATGAAAATAGAATAAAAGGTACTACAATTCCTCTAATGGATAAAAGACAGGATATTTATTCCAAAGTAGCCATCGTGGAAAATACCGAATAAAATGATTTTGTTTTTAGTCAGCTTTTAATTTGAATCCTTTCAACATCCATTTTTTAGCGAGAACCAATCCTATTGGGCTAATGATTGCTATTAATCCGTAAATAAACCACATAAATCCCGTATTCATTTGTGAAGGGATTGTGTCAATAGGGCAGTATTGCATTAAAAACCAGCCGGAGTAAAATCCTGTAATTACTTTAGTTAAAAACCATGGAAACTGACCTACCCCCATGTAAAGACCTGTCATACCTTTGGGAGCGACTTCGGCAATCCACTGTAAAAACCTTGGCTGCCACATTGCTTCACCTATAGTGCTAATTAAAACATAAAGGAGAAATAAATACAGATTGGGTCCAACAGATAACAAAAATGTAGGTATTGCCATTACGGTTGTACCAAGTATCATCATTCTATAAACATTGGCTTTAGTTGTTAAACCTGCAATTAATGGTGCTAAAATGAAAATTAATATCGGGTTTATATTGGCAAAAACCTCATAATATTGACTTGCAACAGAACCTGCCGGGAAAGCGCGGTTTAAATAATATGGAATAGTAAGCCAATTGTGAGCGAATAAAGTTTGAACGGGAATTAGAATGAAAATAAAAAAAGAAAATCTTTTATCTCTAAAAGGATGATAGGGTCTTTTCTTTAAAAATTCATAAATAGCTATTACAAAAAAAGCAATTGCAATTACAAAAAATAAATCGAAAGTAATTTTATAACCAAATAAATCGAAACTTTTTATATAATTTAAAGGATTGCTAAACCCTAAACCTGAAAACAGGAAGAAAAGTAAAGTTAGTAAGCTATAAATAATTAACGGCACATTGTTAATTCTTTTCTTTCTGTTTTCATTTTCTTTTTCTGCGGGAGTTCCTTCTTTTTCTAATTCTTCTTTTACTCTTGCAACTGCCTGCTCATCAGTTTTTTTACTTAACAGGATAACGGTTACTAGTAAAGCAATAAAAGTTATAATTGTGAAAGCCCAGAATACGGCAGTTAAACCATTTGGGGGAAATACATCTACAAAATTTTGCCTGGTTAATGAAGATATAAACCCGGAAAGAAAGGCACCCAAATTCATAAATCCGTAAATTGCACCGTAAGCCATAGCTGCAGTTTTGGGCGTGGTATATCTTTTAACTCCTGCATAGGCAGCAGGCTGGTATAAACCATATGCAACAACCATGAAAAGAAGACCTGCGTTCATTGTGAAAAACATTGGCGACCAAAGTCCGTTAGTCAGGTGAAATGTTCCCGAGAGAGCAATTACTACCCTGGCAACCAGGAAAACAAGAAATGAAATAAATAAAGATTTCCGCACCCCAATTTTGTCAGAATAACCTCCTAAAAGCAGCATTGAAAAAGTGATTCCCCCCGTAACAAAACTGTAAACCAAACCTGCTTGAGGATCTGTTAAGCCAACATTTTCAGAAGAGAATTTGCCAAGCTCGGTTAATATTCCAAAATAAACCAATCCTTCAAGAACATAGGGCACATTAATTCCCCATAAAGCTTTAGGAGCTTTGACAAATGCAACAAAAGTTTCTTTCAATTCTTTAAAAGACTCTTTAACAACTTCAGAGAAACTTTTTACCTGTTGGGTTTCAACTTTTTCATCAGCCACTGAAAATTTCCTTATAATTTATTAAAAGACATTTAAAAGCTTTAAAGACATAATTAGGACAGCAATTATTAAAATAATTTTAATTATCCCTTCTCCTTTTTTCACGGAGAATTTTACTGCCCACCAGCCGCCTAATGCATTACCGGCTGCAAGTGATAATCCTAACTCCCAATTTATATTATTAGTAAAAATAAAAATAATAATTGCAGGAATAGTATAAATAAAAACAATAAAAACCTTGTGCATATTCACATACACCAAATTTAATTCCATTAAATAATGTAGAGCAGCCATAATAATAAATCCCACTCCTACTTGAATAAATCCTCCGTAAAATCCAATGAATAACATAGAAACATAGACCCACGGAGAAATATTTTTATCATCTGATTGTGAATATTCTATTTTAGACCTTGGTACAATCATGGAAATAATAATTCCAATCATTACTATTCCAAGGATTGTCTGAAATGTTTGATCACTTATTTTTACAGCGATTAATGCACCTGCTACAGCGCCGGGCAGCGTAAACAGAGATAGTTTTAAACTTAATTTGAATTTTTGATACTTCTCTCTTTTAAAAGAATAGACGGCAAATATATTCTGAATGATTATAGCTACACGGTTGGTTCCATTGGCAAGAGCAGAGTCTAATCCTAAAAAAATTAAGGTAGGCAATGTTAAAGTTGAACCGCCGCCTGCCATTACATTCATAAAACCGGCAATTATACCTACAAAGAAGAGTAATATAATCTGAAGATAGATCGACAAACTGTTAAACCATAGTTAATTGCAATTTATAATTTCGCAAAAGCTTGCTCTAAATCTTCTATTAAATCATCCGGGTTTTCTAATCCGATCGATAAACGCAAAAGATTTTGAGGTGTCTTTGTTTCGGGTCCTTCAACAGAGGCTCGGTGTTCAATTAAGCTTTCAGGTCCTCCAAGACTTGTTGCACGGGTAAATAAACTAACACTTGCTGCAAACTTTAATGCATCCTCTTTATTTCCCTTTACCTGGAAAGAAAGCATTCCGCCGAATAATTTCATTTGTTCTTTTGCAAGTGGATGACCAGGATGTTCTTTTAATCCGGGATAGTGAACAATTTCGACTTCTTTCCTTGAAGAAAGAAATTCTGCAATAACCATGGCACTTTTTGATTGCTCTTTAATCCGCAGAGGTAATGTTTGAATTCCTCTTAAAACAAGCCAGCACTCAAAAGGAGAAGGAACTGCTCCTCCTGATTTTTGGATTTCTTTTACAAATTCGAAAGTATTATTTTCTTCTTTTGATATTACAGCACCTCCTAAAACATCGCTGTGTCCCCCAATATATTTGGTAGTAGCGTGAAGAACTAAATCCACTCCTAATTCCAAAGGGTTTTGCAAAACCGGAGTTGCCCAGGAATTATCACACACTGAAAATGCATTAATCTTTTTTGCAATATCTGTTATTTTTTTAATATCAATAATTTTTAACAGAGGATTTGAAGGTGTTTCTATCCAGACAAGGTTTGTATTTTTCTGAACTGCTTCTACAACATTTTTTATGTTAGTCATATCAACAAATGTAGAATTGATATTCCATTTCTCAAAAATCTTAATAAGATGCTTTGTCCCATGATAGATATCTTCCGGGGCAATTATATGATCACCGGGATGAAGTGATTGAAGAATACTCATGGCAGCAGCAGAGCCTGAAGAAAATGCTGCAGCATATTTACCACTTTCTAATATCGCAAGACATTCTTCCAGTGCTTCTCTGTTGGGATTATTACTGCGGGAATAATTATATCCTTTTGAGTACTCTCCGTTTTTTTCACGTTCAAAAGTTGTTGACAGATGGATTGGAGGAGTAACAGCTCCTGTAGCAGAATCAATTTTTCTCCCAGAATGTACAGACAACGTTTCTATTCTCATTTACCATTCCGCAATAATTTTAATTGCAAAGATAGTAATTTGCAAATTAACAATTAAGAATAAAAAATGAACAAAGATTTTAATTATTAATTATAAATTGTTCATTATTAATTTAATCCTGCTCAACCGTTTTTAGAATATCTAAAAATTCTGATTCTATTGCCTGACCTTTATTTCTTGCATACCATAGATGAAGTTTTTCATAAAGTTCCGGACCAACTATTCCTTCAGCTTTCCATTGAAGGAATAATTCCTGTACAACTTTCGGACGCGCGCCCCATCTAAACAACTTGTTCCCATTAATATCAAAAGCAATTAAAATGGGAATGCTCCTTGTACCGTTTGTTAAAAACTGATCCATTATATCGGGATTAGAATCCCTCAGAATAATTCTGAAGTTTATATTGGGATTTTCTTCAGCCATTAAAGCAAGATAGGGTAAATTCTGAGCAGAATCCCCGCACCAATTTTCTGTAATTACCATCCAAGTTTGAGGTTCATTTATCTTTTTAATTTCTTCCTTTAAATTATCAGAAACTTTATAAGTCTTCATGATTCTTGTACTTCTTTGCAAATTCAATTTTTTTGTTTCGAATTTTTTTCTTGCTTTTTCATTTAGAGAATCGGGATTTGTTTCCGCAATTTCATTTATAAATTTATTTAAATAGTCCTGGTACTTTATTCCATTTTGATTTAACCGGTCTTCAATAATTTTGTAATCCATTTTTATGTCACCTTAAATTTATTCAGCATTTAAAAAGTTTTAATCGATTATTAGATACAAATAATAAAAAAAGATTCAAATTTAATATTAGAAATTATTAAAGGAGATTGAAAAATTATCAATTGTAAAGAATTTTGAAGAGTCTTTATTCAATCCCCTTGCAGTAATTTCAATTCCACCAGGTTTTACATAGAGAAGTAGATAATTAAAAGGTCTTAGCGTCGGCAAATCAACCAAATCTGTATGAACATTTAAGCCTATTTTAAGTATAACTCTCGGTCCGCCTCCGCCGCCGGAAACAATAAACATTTTCCCTTTTTCGCGGAATCTTTCATAAGTATGTGCATGACCGGTTATCATAGCCAATGTTTTTTGAGAATTTATAAAAGGCGGAACGAATGCTTCCTGCACATTTATGTTATCTCCTGTAACTATACTGTTAGTATAGGGTGGATGATGAAGACATACAATAATACCTTTAATTGATGGATCAGAATCGTAATGCTTAAGAATGTTTTCAAACCATTTTCTTTCCTTTGACCATGCAGTTTCCGATAAATCATCTCTATTTGAATCCAAAATTATGAAAGTAATATTACCATATACTTTACTGTACCAATGTAATTTTTGAAATATGGGAAAACATTGTCCGGCATAATTAAGTGCAATAGAATCGTTTCCCCAATATTCGTGGTTTCCCAATACAGGGATAATGGGGATATTTTCATTTTTAACCCGTCTTAAAAGATTCCGGAGATAGTTCCATTCTTTTATATCTGATCCGTCTGAAACCATATCGCCTAATAAAATTAAAGCTGCAGGATTTTTTAAAGCTATATTTTGAATAATTTTTTTTCGTTCAGGATCATTCTGTTCTCTCCCGATCATTAATTCCCAGACTGTTGTACGTTGCAGATCACCGACAATTGCAATCGGGTAATTTTTCTTTTTGGGAATTATTGAATCTTGTGAAGAAAGAGAATTGATAGGATTAAGTATTCCGGCAGGTTTTTCACTAAAAGAATTAAAGCCAATAAATGAAAAAAGAAAAAAAAGAAAGAAAAGTTTTTTATTCATTAACCTAAAATTAAATAATTTAAGGTTTTTTACAATTAAGAAACTATTATGTTCCTTTGATTAAAAAATCAACAATTTTGAAAAAAATTCTGCAGCAGAAACATTTATATTGAAAAAGTAAGTTTTTATTTTATAATTGTAATCAATATCATATATTTTATTTTCAATAAGAAACTTTTTTGTGATGATTTAATTATAAATTGTATTTAGTATTTAAGAACAATTTGCTGTAATGGAATAAATATGATTACTGAAACAAAATATTTTACCCCTTCTGAAGCAAAAAAAACTTTGCCTTTAGTAAGAAAAATCGTTAAGGATATTCTTGATACAACCAAAGAAATGCGGTTAATCGCCGAGGATGTAGACGGAAAAATTGAATCCAGCAATACATGGAACCAGGTTCAAAAAATGGTAAGTGAAGTTAATGGTTTTATCCAGGAGCTTGAAGAAATTGGGTGTTTATATAAAGACTGGAATTTTACTATTGGTTTAGTTGATTTTCCTTCCGTAATTGACGGCAGGGAAGTATATCTTTGCTGGAGAAGCGATGAAGATGATATAAAATTTTATCATGGAATTGAAGAAGGATATACAGGTCGAAAACCTATTCCGGATGATTATTTGGAATAATAGTCATTAAATAATTTTTTTAAAAATTGAGCCTATTATTTTTGTCTATTCCACAAAAGTTTTTTTGAACTTAAGTTTTAATTATTAACAAATTAAAATATTAAGCATTCCCCGGAAAAAATTAAAAACTTTTTATAAATTCATTAAAGTATTTACATTCTTTAAGAGCTTCTTTGTAAAATTCCGTATTTGAATATTTATCATGCAAAATATAGAAGTACTTCCTGTAATTTAGTTTTGCTTTATCATAATTTTTCCAGTAATTATCACTGCTTATTTTGATCTGGCCGCTTCCTAAATCATTATAAAAAGAATTTTGTTCGCATTTGGAAGCCATAAAGCAGCATTTTGCCGCAAATTCTGCATCTTTGGTAAGATTCATTGCTTTTAAATAATATTGCTGAGCTTCAGAGCAATCATATAATTCTATATCTTTCCGTTTTTTATATCCCCAATCATCAAAATCTTTATAATATGAAACAGCATCCCAGCAATTTCCAAATAAAGTGATATTGTACAAACCATTAGCCATTAAAAAATAATATTGTGCTGCATTTTATTTATCCGATTTAATAAGACTGTCCAGTTCCAGCATCTTTAAAGCAAAAGATTTTTTTGTATAATCCTTTGGTGTTTTATCCCTTATATCGCAATCGATACAATCTTTTATATGAATGACAAACGGATCAGCCTGCAATACATTGCCCCCGTATCCGTGATCAAATGCTTCAAACGCTTTTTTAAAATTATGCTGTCTTAAGTATATGGTTCCTTTAATATCATATAATTCTTTTACATTATATTTATAAATGTTTTCCAAGAATTTTTCATATTCGGTCTTTGCCGGTTTTTCTAAAAATCTTATTAAGAGACCAATTGGCTCTTCTTTAGGTGAGGAAGTTAAATTATAATTAAAATCGTTATCACCCAAAAGTAAATGCATTCTGAGCATATCTCCTTGCTTGACATGAAGCCTGGCTAATTTTTGCCTGGCAAAAAGAAAAGCACCTTCATTATTATTTTTTAACCAGATAAGATCTTTTAACAAATATTGCTCAATTTCAGCAGCATCTTTTATTTCAAGAATATCATTAATTACTTCAAACAGCTTAATATTTTTAATATTCAAGGAATCATTTTTCGGCCAATTATCTCTTGCATAATAATAATAAGTCGGGGCCTCATGATTTTCATTATTTAAAGTCATTAAATAACCTGCAGCCAAATACCATATGTACGGATGAAGAGCATTTTTATTATTCGCAATATTTTTAACGAATTCTGTTAATTTCCTATTTAAACCTTTATTGATATATTCATTCTCCTGAAGGTAATTTTTATAATTTTTATTATAGTAATCTCTATCGGGCAGTTCTTCCCTTTCAACTCTATTAACTTCTCTTGAAAGAAGCAGTTCAAGATAAGGAGATTTTGGACTTAGCTGGTAAATCTGCTGCATTGCATCAAAGGAAGAGGTATTCCCTTGGAATTCGGATAACATTAACAAAGCAGTTTTTTCATCATTATTTTTACATAATTTCAAAGAGGCATTTAAGAGTGAGTCATTAAAACTTACATTCAGACTATTTGAAGCTAAAAATCTTCTTTCTGGACAATTATTGAAAATAACCGCAAACAAATAATCGGCATCCGCAATTTTACCTAACTTTCTTAAAGCTCCGGCTTTTAATGATAATGCCCAGTATTTAACTTGACTTGTTGTATTCAATTTTTCAACTAGTACATCGTATAATTTAATTGCTTCATTAAAATTATTTGTATAATGAGATAGCCTGGAAAGCATAACGAAGCTTCAAAAAATCATCGTTAACTTCTTTAAATCTTTTTACACCTTCATCTATAAGGCTTAACATTAATGAAGTATCTCTCTTGAGAATTTCCCAATAATATCCTTCAACAAGCGGTTCAATTTCTTTTGCATAAATGAAATAATCAAGAGAATGATCGCTTTTATTTTTAATCCAGAATTTAACCAGCGCGTTATTTTGCCATTTCTTATTAATGAGTGAATCATTATGTGTGAGAATAGCATGTTTTAATTCTACAAGCTCCGCTTTTTTAGTGGGATAAAGAACTTTTTCAATATCATTTATCTCAACGATGTTGCCAAAATAGTTTTTCCATTCTTTAAGATTGATCTTCTTTTCATCAAAAAAACTACTGTCTTTGTAAGGATGGTATAAATAGTCAGATAATAGGAACGGCTCAAGTGAAGGCTGGTTAATTATATCCTCATTAAAAATTGAATAATAATAATCACCTTCCCAATCCCAGCCGCAGCTGCTCGTGTTTTTGAAATATAAGAAAGTAAATAATAAACTAATCGAAAATATCAGTAATATCTTCCACGTCTTTTTTATCATAATTTTTTATAACCTTTTTATTTAAATAATATAAAGAAACAACAAGACTGTCATTTCTGATATAAGGTTCAATAATCTTTGCAGCTAGCTTTGTAGTTTTAGGAGTAATTTCTTCAATTCTTATAATATCATTTTTATGAATACGGTAATGATTAAGAATATTATCCCGGGTTGCCTTAAAAATCGTATTGTTCTTTTGTATGAAATATTTATTATCCTTTAAACTGTTTATATTCAAATCATTAATTAACCCTGAAATTTTGTTGTTATGAAAAAGAACTCCCCAGGAAAATGCCGGCAAAATAAGATCAAGTTTTAAAGGATACTTGTCAAAGTTTTTTAAATATTTTTTTGCGATATCGGGATTAAAAATTGAATTAGTAGTATTGATATTGGAAACCGGGGTCATATTATAAAACATTAATGTTCCTCTATCCGCCGGCGGAACACCTGTAATTTTATAATATTTAATCTGGTGTAATCTTATCGTTGCGCTTAAAGAGATCTTAGCATTTCTGCATAAAGCTTTTAAATCATTTAAAAGAGCAAAATATTTTGATTTTGTACTTAATGTCCAGTCGCAGTCTATTTGAATTGCTTTTATGTTGGCAGTATTTAATGCAAAAGATTCATCTTGAATCCGTTTAAAAATTTTTCCGGCTAAACTTTTAATTAGTGAATCCTGAATATTCAAAATAGTTTTGTTGGTAATAAATACAACTGGGATTATTTCGATATTACTAATATTTTTTGTAAGAAATCTAAGGCTGCCTATTGGTGCAGGTCCTTTCAAAACCGGGTTCCAATCCACGTCAAAAAAACGTAAATAGATTTTGTTAATGTTATTATTATTTAACCATTGTTTTTCACTTTGTGAAAGGTTAAAATTTGTTTCCCAATAGTATATCCCCCTGGAAATCTTATGTGAACTTTCCTTTGAACATCCGGAAAAAATAAGCAGTGTTATGACTATAATTTTTAGATTATTAAGTGACAATATTACTCCGCTTAAAAGCTGTCTCGGAGTGGTAAAGCACAAAAATGGTGCCTGCTAAGGAATGTAAATTGTTTTATGATAAATTTTTTAAAAAGCTAAATAAGAAGGATAAAGCAGCGGAAAATGATAAAGGTATTAATGATTATTATTTATAATTTTTTTAATTAACTAGATTTCCAACATTTCTACATGGCTTTTTTACATTATTCGCTTTCTAATTTAAAATTTGAGGATGATGAGGCGGTATCACTGGTAAATACATCCTTTACTTTCCAAATTAATTTATATGTCCCATCAGAATAAGTAGAATCCAGATCGAATTGTGCTTCCAGATTTGTATCGGACATTTTTTCTTTTTCGGATTTATCCACCACTTTGGAAATCAAAGATTTTATTGTGTCTTTTTTTGGTGTGATTAAATTGATTTCGTAAGCCAGAGAAGCGCTGAACATTCCCTTATCTTCTTTTTGCATGAAGCCCTTTACCCTTGTTGTTGCATCGACTTCCCAGCTATTCCCAAGATCATATGCAAAAGCAGTTGCATTGTATACCGTTAATTTTACCTCTTCCTTTTTGCTGCATGCATTAAATAAAATGACGAATAGAATAAATGTTACAAGTAAATATTTCATTAAAATTCCTCAAGCCAAATTAAAAATATAGACTATTTCTGTTTTCTAAATCCGTCTGAAAGGATTCCTAAAATTACTAATGCTACCGTAAAAATAATTCCGTTAACCGTAAATACAATTATGTTTGCAAGTAATAATATTGCAAGTATTAAGCATATCTCAATTCAAATAATAACGGCAGTTTTTTTATTCACTTAAAAGAAGTTTTACCGTAGCACAAATAATTATTCTGTGCTACAAATTAAATTTTAAGAATGTTTAGCTTGAAACTCTTTCATAAAATCAACTAGATCTTCAACACCTTTTTTAGGAAAAGCATTGTAAATAGAAGCTCTTAAACCACCGACTGATCTATGACCTTTAACGCCGTCAAATCCTGCAGCAGTTGCTTCTGATACAAGCATTTTCTCCAGTTCTTCAGTCTGCAGATTAAAAGTAACATTCATTAAAGAACGGCTGTCTTTTTCAGCATGTCCTTTATAGAAACCATTGCTTTCATCAATACATTTATACAAGATCTCCGCTTTTTCTTTATTCACTTTTTCCATTACTTCCACTCCACCCATATTTTTTATCCATTTAGCAACTAAACCGATAATATAAACACCAAAAGTATTGGGAGTATTATAGAGAGAATTACCTTCAATATGTGTTTTGTAATTCAACATAGTAGGTAAAGAATCCTGACTTCTTTCAGTTAAATCTTTTCTTATAATAACAGTTGTAACACCGGAGGGTCCCATATTTTTTTGAGCACCGGCATATATTATTCCATATTTATTCACATCTATTTTTTTACTCAAGATATCAGATGATGCATCACAAATAAGCGGAATATTTCCGGTTTCCGGGTCACTTTTCCATTGAGTTCCATAAATTGTATTATTAGAGGTAAAATGAACATATGAGGCATCGCTGTCTAATTTTAATTCTTCCTGCTTAGGAATTCTTTTAAAATTCCCCTCTTCGGTTGTTGCAGCAATATTAACAGTGCCGACCCGCTTTGCTTCTTTAAGTGCTTTTTTAGACCAGCTTCCCGTTATAATATAATCGGCTTTATTTTTAGGCGGCATTATATTCATAGGAACCATAGAAAACTGCAGGCTTGCACCTCCCTGCAAAAATAATATTTCATAACTATCCGGAACATTTAATAACTTTTTTAAATTTTCTTTAGCTTCAAGAATTATTTTATCAAATGCCTTGGAGCGATGACTAATTTCCAGTATAGACATTCCAACCCCCGGAAGTGTGAATAGATCTTTTTGGGCTTCAAGCAATACTTCTTCCGGTAAGATTGCCGGTCCGGCGCTGAAATTATATACTCTTTTTTCCATGTATCTTCTCCCTTTTTATAATAGTATTAATAAAATATACTCACAATTTATTTTTAATTTAATCTTCAATAGAAAAGAATTAATCTTCTTTTTTCTTATATAAAATATACTAATAATCCGTCTCTCAATTTTGGTTCAAACCAGGTTGATTTTGGAGGCATTATTTCACCGGCATCCGAAATCTTCATTAGATCCTCAATAGAGACAGGATATAATGAGAAAGCTACGGTTGCTTTACCGTTGTTCACGAGTCTTTCCAGTTCTTTTGAGCCTCTTATGCCGCCTATAAAATCTATATTTTTACTTGTCCGCTGATCTTCAATTCCAAGTATAGGATTAAATAAAAAATCCTGTAATATACTTACATCCAAAGTTCCCGATATGGAATCGGATAAACTAATGCTTGCATTAATTGAATCTCTAATTTTTAGTTGATACCATTCGTCATCCAGATACATTCCAAAACTTCTTTTTTGTTTTGGTTCTTTCCGATTGCTTTTCTCAACAATAAATTTTTCACTTATTCTATTAATAAATTCTTCTTTACTTAAATTATTTAGACTATAAATTATCCTGTTGTAAGGGAGAATCTTTACCTGGTCGGCTGGAAAAATAACAGCAAGAAAGTAATTGTAATTTTCGGTCCCGGTATGTGACGGATTTGCATCTTTTTTTATTTTCCTTGCACGGCTGGCACTTGCTGCTCTATGATGTCCATCGGCAATATACAAATTTTTAATTTTCGCGAATTCATCCTGTAAAGTTTTATTTAATTTTTCAGGTAAAATCCATACTGTGTGTTTAATTCCATCTTTAGCAGTAAAATCATAAACAGGTTCAGACTTTAAAATTGTTTCGTTAACAATATTGTTTATTGCAGCGACTCCTTTATAAGTCAAAAAGACCGTTCCGGTTTGTGCATTTGTTGTTACTATGTGATTAGTCCGGTCATCTTCTTTTACTTTTCTTGTATTTTCATGTTTTAAAATTACATTATTATCATAATCATCAATTGAAAAAACTGCAGCAATACCCGCCTGCGAATGCCCGTTCATTTCCAATTTGTATAAATAAAAATGTTTTTCTTTATCAATTATTAATGGTGCTTCTTTTTGTAATCTTTCAAGGTTTTCTTTTGCTTTTTCATAGACTTTATTCGAATAAATATCGATGCTGTCAGACAGTTCGATTTCTGCCCGTGTAATCCTTAAAAAACTTAGAGGGTTACCATTAGCAAATTCTATTGCTTCTTCTTTATCAACTACATCATAAGGTACACTGGCTACTAAATCGGCAGCATTTTTCTCGGGTCTTAGCGCTTTGAATGGTTTTATAATTGCCATAACTATATCTCATAAAATAAAAAATTACTTTTACTTAAAATCCCAAAAATTCAAACAATAATCCATTGATTAAAAAGTTTTTGCAAAAATGCGATAATAAAAAATAGAGAAGCAGGTAATATTATTACTTTAATTTTTTTTATTTTTAAACGTTGATTTTAAAAATTTAGGGGTTCGGCAATGTATTCATATAGTAAATTTCTCCTTTATATTCTTGCATCTGCTATTCTATTTATGTTTCAAGCTTGTTCTTCTGCTCCAATTAATCTTAGCCTAGCAAAAGACGAGGTTATTAATTATCATGAATCCGGTAAATATGATGAAGAAACAAGTGAAGTAGTTAAAAAAGCAATTAATGAATTTAAAAATATAGAGGTAAAAAAGAACAGCGCTGTTATTTTTGATATTGATGAGACTGCTCTTTCGAGTTATGAATACCGTAAAAAATATGATTTTGGTTATGTTCCGGAAATTTGGGATAAGTGGGTAAGCGAAGCAAAAGCTCCGGCAATTAAAGCTGTAAAACATTTATATGATTTTTTAATTGCAAAAGGTTTTAAAATAGTCTTTTTAACAGGCAGAAAAAATTATATGTATAACTCCACATATAAAAATTTAATAAGCGCAGGTTATAACAAATTTGATACTCTTATTGTCAGAGATCCTGATGAATATCAAATAACGGCTGTTAAATACAAATCGCATAAGAGAAGTGAAATTGTAGAAGATGGGTATAATATTGTCGGGGATGTTGGCGATCAACTAAGTGATCTTACAGGGCCTTATCATGGGTTTCAAGTTAAAATTCCTAATTATCAATATATAATTAAATAGAATTCTGCCGTTCGAGCTTTCATTTAGATATTATAGGTCTTTATCCTGTATCTCAGACCTCTCTCAAATTTTTTTTATATTTGCACTTCAAGTATTTCAGAAATAAAAGCGAACGAATATGTCAGAAATTCCAAAAGCATATAATCCCTCAGAAGTTGAAGATAAATGGACAAAGTTTTGGTTAGATAAAAATTTATTTCATTCGGAAAAAGATAAATCAAAAGAGCCTTATACTATTGTTATTCCGCCTCCGAATATTACAGGTATTTTAACGATGGGACACATTCTGAATAATACAATTCAGGATATTTTAATTAGAATGAAACGGATGCAGGGATATAATGCATGCTGGGTTCCCGGTACTGATCATGCCTCGATTGCAACGGAAGCCAAAGTTACAAATTCTTTAAGGGAACAAGGATTAGATAAATATGAAGTCGGAAGGGAAAAATTTATTGAGTACTGCTGGGAATGGAAAGAGAAATACGGCGGTATAATTATTCAGCAGCTTAAAAAGCTCGGCGTAAGCTGCGATTGGCAGCGCGAACGTTTCACAATGGATGATGATTATTATAAAAAAGTTATTGAAACATTTGTTGCACTCTATAATGAAGGAAAGATCTATCGCGGATACAGAATGGTAAATTGGGATCCTGCTTCGCGTTCTGCTATTTCAGATGAAGAAGTTATTTACCGGACTGTTAATGGAAAGCTATGGTATTTCGAATATCCTATTAAAGATAGCAATGAATATATAACCGTTGCAACCACACGCCCTGAAACCATGCTTGGCGATACAGGTATAGCTGTAAACCCTAATGATGAAAGATATAAAAGTTTAATCGGTAAAAATGTAATTCTTCCGATTGTTGGAAGGGAGATCCCTATCTTCGCAGATGAATATGTTGATTCAGAATTTGGAACTGGAGCTGTTAAAGTTACCCCGGGTCATGATGTAAATGATTATGAAATGGGGAAAAAGCATAATCTTGAAATAATAAATATTTTCAATCCGGATGCATCAACAAATGAAAATGTTCCCGCTGATTTTCAAAATATCGATCGATTCGAAGCAAGAAAAAAAGTTGTTGCTAAAATGAATGATCTAAAGCTTTTGGAGAAAGAAGAAGATTATCAAAATAATGTAGGTTATTCCGAAAGAGGCGGTGTTCCTGTTGAACCATATCTTTCCGAACAATGGTTTATGAAAATGAATGAACTTTCTAAACCTGCATTGGATGTCGTTAAAGAAGACAAAGTTAAATTTTATCCCGAACACTGGATAAAGACTTATGATCATTGGATGAACAACATAAAGGATTGGTGCATTTCGCGGCAGCTTTGGTGGGGGCACAGAATTCCAGTCTGGTATTGCGTTGGTGATGATCATTGTAACCTGGAATGTAAAAATCCGATTGTTTCAATTAATCCACCAGAAAAATGCCCTCATTGCGGTTCAACTAATTTAAAACAGGACGAAGATGTTTTGGATACATGGGCTTCCAGCTGGTTATGGGCTTTTGATGTCTTTAAAACCGAAGAAGAGCAAAAGTATTATTATCCTACAAATACACTTGTAACAGCACCTGATATAATATTTTTCTGGGTTGCAAGAATGATTATGGCAGGGCTGCATTTCAAAAAAGAAATTCCCTTTGATCATGTATACTTTACCAGCATAATACGCGATGTGCAGGGTAGAAAAATGAGTAAATCTCTGGGTAACTCCCCGGATCCTCTTGATGTTATTAAAGATTATGGAGCAGATGCCTTAAGATTTACAGTTATTTATTTGGCTCCTTTGGGACAAGATGTCTTATTCAGTGTGGATAAATGTGAATTAGGAAGAAACTTCGCAAATAAAATCTGGAATGCAGGACGGTTTCTTTTAATGAATACTGAATCTATTCCTGTTAATAAAGATTTAATTGATAAGCATGTTGATTTTTCCGATAGATGGATTAACTCTCGCTTTGCTCAGACTATTATTGAGTTGAGTAAAGCAATAGAGAAATTTGAAATTAATAATGCATCAAAAATTGTTTATTCTTTTGTCTGGAATGATTTCTGTGACTGGTACATAGAACTTTCAAAGAATAGATTATACTCCGATAACAATGAAATTAAATCTGCTGTACTAAGCAGGGCGATAAATATATTCGAAAATTTATTAAAGATAGTTCATCCCTTTATGCCGTTTTTAACAGAGGAACTCTGGCATTTAATCGAAGATAGAAGTGAAAACTTAAGCATCTCAACCTCAAAATATCCTGAACTTGATGAGTCATTAATAAATATACAAGCTGAAATAGAGATGAAATTTGTCCAAGATATTATAACTGCAATTAGAAATATTCGCGGAGAAATGAATATTCCTCCTTCAAAATTTGTTGATGCATATATAAAGACTTCGGAAATCCAGGAATATCAATTAGATTATATCAAAAAACTGTCCAGGGTTGAAAAAATAATCATTAATAGAAATCTTGAGAAACCGAAAGCTTCTGCTTCTGCAGTAATAAAAGATGCTGAAATATATATCCCGCTTGAAGGTTTGATTGATCTGGATGTTGAAAAAAACCGGCTTCAAAAAGAAATTACAAGATTAGAGGGTGCATTGGTAGGGATAAATAAAAAATTATCTAATGAAAAATTTATTCAAAATGCCGCACAGGATGTTGTTGAAAGAGAAAAGATGAAGAAAAGAGATTGGGAAACAAGCTTGGAAAAATTGAAAGAAAATTTAAGAAGTTTAACATAAATTGTAGTGGTTGATTAAAAAGGAACTGAATGTCATACTGAGCTTGTTGAAGTATGACATTTCAATCGGTTTTCAGTCTTCGACAAGCCTGCCTTTGCCGAAGCTTCGCGCAGGCAGGCTCAGACTGACAAATTTCGAACAATTAAATTACTTTTTAGTCATCCTCCTACATGTGTATTAAATATCCGGGAGGATTTATGTATCACACAATAAAAGAATTTCTAGACGATTGGAAATATGAAAACGAATCAACATTAAAAGTCTTTTCCAATTTAACGGACGAATCATTAAATCATAGAATTACTCCTAAGGGAAGATCTTTAGGAAGACTGGCATGGCATATTACTGCAACAATTGGTGAAATGCTGAATAGAACCGGGCTGAAATTTGATGAATTAAATGACGATAATAATTTTCCTCCTCATGTAAAAGTTATTATTGAAAATTATAAGTCTGCATCTAATGGACTTGAAGAACAATTATCTAAAGATTGGAATGATGAATCTCTGGAAGAGAAAGTCAATATGTATGGAGAAATGTGGACCAGAGAAGCAGTCTTAACTTCCCTTATAAAGCATCAAATACATCACCGTGCACAAATGACGGTAATTATGCGGGCTGCAGGCTTAAAAGTTCCGGGGATTTACGGTCCGGCTTACGAAGAATGGTCGGCAATGAATATGACACCGATGGAATGAATAAGTATGAAGTTACCCCCAGTTTTTTGAAATAGTCATGGTTATGCGGAAAAATCTTGAAGTTCAATTACCAAATTGTTTTATTGTTATATTGTTTAAATTTGAGATGTCATTTTTGACCACTGAATTCATGAATGTTTCCTTTATTGTTAATTCTTAATTGTTAATTATCATGATCGGCTATTTAAGCGGTAAAATAATCTCTTCCAGGCCTACAAAGATATTGCTTGATGTTAACGGGGTTGGATATCTTGTTAATATTTCAATTAATACTTTTGAACAGGTAACCGGGAAAGAATCTGTTGCTTTATTTATTTATACAAGTGTTAAAGAAGATTCGATTTCACTTTTCGGATTTTTTTCAGAAGCAGAAAAAGAAATGTTCGAATTACTAATCTCTATTAATGGAATTGGACCCAGGCTGGCATTAAGCATTTTATCCGGTATAAGAGTTGACGAGCTTAAGCATGCAATCCAGTCAGCCAACATTTCTAGAATTGTCGCGGTACCCGGGATCGGGAGGAAGACAGCAGAAAGACTGGTTTTAGAATTAAAAAGTAAAGTCGACCAGGTTAAAGGGGAAGAAAAAGAAATATCATTCAGTATTAAAAATGAAGCTGTTGCTGCATTAACAACTCTCGGCTACAACTACAAGATTGCAGAAAATACTGTGAGAAGTATTTTAAATACAGAACCGGATATTCCCCTGGAAGAATTAATTAAAAAGGCTTTGGGAATTTTGAATAAATAATTATTATTTTGTTTTTACTCTAAAATTTCTGTAATTCACCGATAAATATTACCGGCTATCCTATTATTCTTTGAGGGTTCACTGTTTTCTTCATAAGTTATACCTATAAAAAATTTCCAAGTAAGGGAAACAACAATAGGTGTTTATCAAATATCTTTTTACAATAGTTTACCTCATAATTTTCTCTTCAATAATATCCGGACAAACAAAAATTTCCGGTTTAGTAACCGATCAGAAAAAACAACCTCTTCCCGGCGCAAATGTCTATCTTAAAGATACTTATGATGGTGTCTCTTCTAATTCGGATGGTACTTTTTCATTTACAACAGATGAAACCAGAGAAGGAATTTTAGTTATAAGCTTTGTTAGTTATAAAACTCATTCGCAGCCAGTTACCCTCGATGGAAAGGATAAATATTTTGAAATTGTACTTGAGGAAGAAACTTCGGAACTTGATGCTGTAGTTATATCGGCCGGATCTTTTGAAGCAAGTGACGAAAAAAAATCTATAATTCTTCGCCCTCTTGATATAGTAACCACAGGGGCTGATGCAGATATTTATTCTGCTTTGGGAACACTCCCCGGTACTCAGCAGGTCGGTGAATCCGAAGGGTTATTTGTCCGTGGCGGTTCAGCATCCGAAACAAAAACAGTAGTAGATGAAATGGTTGTTCAAAATCCTTTTTATAGCAGTGTACCGGATATTCCTTCACGCGGAAGATTTTCTCCAATGTTATTTAAAGGAACTTTTTTTAGCACCGGCGGATATTCCGCTCAATACGGTCAGGCACTTTCATCTGTTCTAGTTCTTAATACTGAAGATTTAGCACCGCGCACACAAACTGCAATAAATTTAATGGCCGTCGGATTTGGCGGTTCGCATGTACAGCGTTGGGAGAACTCATCCCTTGCTATAGAAGCCGGGTATTATAACCTTGAGCCTTATTTTGCCATACAGAAACAAAGAATTGATTGGAAAAAAGCCCCGGAAAGTTTTGAAGGTTCAGCAAACTTCAGGCAAAAAATTTTTAATAACGGTATGCTAAAAGCATTTACTTCATATAGTTCGGGTGGTCTATCTCTAAATATTCAAAATCTTGATAACATTTCTCAAAAAGATTTCTATCACCAGAAAAGCAGCAACTTTTTCTTTAATACAAACTACCGGGATATTCTATGGGATGATTGGACCTTATTTACCGGGTATTCTTATAGTATCGATAAAGTTAATAATGATATTAATTCCGACAAAGCCAAACAGGATGATATTTTTCAAACCGGTAAGATTACTATTACCAAAAATCTATTTTCAAATTCTTTTATAAAATTCGGTGCTGAAATTCAGAATCTCCATGCCACTTCTTCTTATAATGAATATGCCGGCAAGCTTTATGAAACATATATTGCCGGGTATATTGAATCAGATATATTTATTACAAATGATATTGCGGCAAGAGTTGGAATAAGGTCGGAATATTCCAAGGCTCTGGATAAATCCAACATAGCACCGCGTGTTTCACTTGCATATAGACTTGGCAAATATGATCAGCTTAATTTTGCTTACGGTCAATTTTATCAAACTCCAAGTCAGGATTTCCTCATACAATCAAAAGATTTCGGGTTCGAACAGGCAACACACTATATTTTTAATTATCAATATATCGGTTCAAATAGAACATTTAGAATAGAAGCATATTATAAAAATTATGATGACCTTGCCAAAGGTACGGTTTATACATATCCTTATTTTAATCTGCCAGAAGTACCTTTCAGTAATAACGGAAGCGGTTATGCTAAAGGGATAGATGTTTTCTGGCGTGATGATGAAACTTTCCGATATGTCGATTACTGGATTTCATATTCATATCTTGACACAAAGCGTGACTATAAAAATTATCCTGCACTTGCTGCACCTCCTTTTTCTACACCTCACACTATGTCTATTGTTGCCAAGCGCTGGTTCCAGGATATAACCTCATATATTGGTCTAACATATACATTCGCTACAGGTCGTCCTTATTTCAATCCAAACAACCCGGATTTTCTTGGTGACCGGGCTAAAAACTTTAATAACTTAAGCTTTAATATTACTCATGTAACCAGCGTTTTCAATAATTTTACAGTAATATTTTTTTCGATTGATAATATTCTGGGAATTAATAATGTTTACGGGTACAATTATTCATCCGACGGTAAAATAAGAGCACCAGTGCTTTCCCCTGCATTGCGTACAGCATTTCTTGGAATGTTTATCTCTCTTGGTGAAACTAACCCATATTAATTTTTTAGGAGAATATAAAAATGAAAATTTTAATTATAGTTCTTTTTTCCTTAATGTTTCTCACCGGTAATTATGATGATAATAAATATGAAACGGCAATGAAGCAGAACCTTGAAAAAATAGGAGAATGCAAAACAGCAAATGACTATATAAATGTTGCCAATAATTTTGAACGAATAGCACTTGCCGAAAATGACAAATGGCTTCCTTATTATTATGATTCTTTTCTTTATGTGCTCGCAAACTTTGCCGATTCTTCAAGAACTCAAAAGGATATTTATTTAGATAAAGCTGTTGAATCAGTTAATATGGCTGATTCTCTTGAACCGGATAATTCAGAAATTTATACTCTTAAAGGAATGATTTCACAGGCACGTATGCAGATTGATCCAATGAACAGGTGGCAGAAATATGGAGCAGAAACAAATAATAGTTTTAAGAAAGCAATTGAAATTGATTCATTAAACCCGCGTCCCGAATATTTAATTGGCGTAGGAGTATTCTACACACCACAGCAGTTTGGCGGGGGACCTGCGAATGCAAAACCTATACTAGAAAGTTCACAGAAAAAGTATGAAAAATTTGTTCCTGCAAATGCCCTAATGCCGAATTGGGGAAAAGAACAGGTTGAACACTATTTGAACCGGATAAATCAGCAGAAATAAGCGTTACCCGTATATTTGTAGAGGCGGGTATGCTCTGTCTCTACAGAATTAATAATAAGAATTCTATGTAAATGATTGGGTATATTAATGTCGAAAATATTTCACTTGTGATTCGGGCTTATTTATATAGTTGCATTATTAACTTTACGATAAAGCCGTTTCATTTGCCTAAAACTTACAAGCTTTTTTTGTCTTTCATCCCAAAGGCTTAAAAGTATACTTTTAAAACTTGTACGAAATGTTAATACTTTGGCGGTCTTTTGAAATTCAGGATTTTCTTTGTGGCATTTTTCAAGCATGTAATTAGGTATCCTGGGGCTTAGGTGATGGATATGATGAAAACCGATGTTACCTGTAAACCATTGCAATATTTTGGGAAGCTTATAATATGAGCTTCCGGCAAGTGCTGCATATGTATAATCCCAGTTCTTGTCATCCGCCCAGTATGTATCTTCAAATTGATGTTGAATAAAGAAAAGCCACGTACCGGTTGAAGATGTAATAATTGTTATCGGAAGCTGAATAAGCAAAAATGTTTTTAATCCAATAAACCAGATTAATGTTCCCATTAAAATTGCAATAACTAGACTCGTCATATAAACACTAAACCTGTAATCTCTTAAATTTTTTGACTTTGGGGAAGGAAACCTGTAGATGATTAAAAATAGAATGGTGGGAAAAACTAAGAATAATATTATTGGATTCCTGGAAAGCCGGTATTTAATTTTCCCCCAGCGGGATTGCTGCATATATTCATTTACAGTCATTGTATAAATATCGCCAATGCCGCGGTGTTCAAGGTTGCCGGCACTTGCATGGTGAATAGCGTGCCTTTTTCTCCAATAATGATATGGAGTTAATGTAAAAATACTGCAAAATAAACCGCTTAAATCATTTGCACGTCTTGAATTGAAAAAGGAACCGTGCCCACAGTCATGCTGAATAATAAAGAGTCTTACTGTAAAACCGGACGCGGGGAAAGCTAATAGAAGAGTAATCCAATAACTGTAATCAATTGCATAAAACATTAAAAGCCATATTAATATAAAAGGGATAAATGAATTGCATAACTGCCAGATGCTTTTACGGGTTTGAGATTTCTGATATTTAGATACCAGGTTTTTCCAAACTTGAGGTTTGGATATTGAATCGAGTACGCTCATTTATAGAAAGGATGTCCGGGATTATCATAAAAAATTTGTGTGTAAAGATACGAAAAAAAATCCAGATATTTGTAACCCAAAACAAATCCATAAAATGCAACTCCTGTTATGATTTAAGATTTCATGGTCTTTTAATCAGCCCGACAGAATAAATTAAAAGACAAATTTGTACACTAAATAAGTTTAATCACATGGTTTTTTATTAAATTAATTATATGAAAAAAATTATTGCTTCAATGCTTACTGTGTCCGGATTTGTTTCTTTTCTTGTTGCCTTTATGTCTGCATATTATGCAATAATTTCGTTTATTGAACGATCTAAATACGGCCCTGGTTTGTTATTTGCCGATGTTGAAATGTTTACAATAATTACTTTATTTTTTATTATAATTGGTTTTCTTTGTCTCTTGATTTCAAACCGGATAAAAAAAAGTCTGCAACAGAAGGATTGATCTATTTTACCGTTACTCTTCCCAAAAAAATTCTAATTTCATTAGTGGAGACGTACTGTAACACGTCTCCACGATAAACGAATATTTTAAAAAGAAAATTTTTATAATACTAATAAAAACAATTTCATTTTTTTGCATTGTTATTTTACAGGATAGTAGCTGGTATTAGACCGATACTATTTTAAAAGGATCATCTTTTTAGTCTGAACAAAGCTGCCTGCAGTTAATTTATAGAAGTAAATGCCGCTCGGCAGATATCTCATTTTTGAATCAAATGAAGTAAATTCCACCTCGTAAGTTCCCGCCGGCTTCACTTCATTTACCAGGGTAGAAATTTCATTTCCAAGAACATCATAAACTTTTAAAGTTACAAGATTATTCGAGCCGGCTGCAGGAATTGTATAACGGATCTTAGTCGATGGGTTAAAAGGATTAGGATAATTCTGGTATAGGAAAAAAGAAAATGGCGCATTTGCCGTATTTTCACTTACAGCCGACGGTGCATTGGTAAATTGAGTGAGATCAGCACTGGTTAAGGCTACTGTTCCTGACTTTCCTAAGCTTGTATCAATATCAACTTGAAAAATTCCTGCATCTTTGGCTATCCATGTAAAACTTAGTTGAGAGGATTGAGCAAAAAGAGTTCCGTTAAAATAAGTTTTACTTTCCGTAACATCAGTTACACGGAAAGCAGGGTATATTCCGGAAGGCATTGTGATATTTCCAAATGCATCAACGGATTCTGTTGATGTTTCAATTAACATAATCCCCCCGCCTAAATCGGTTGTATCGCTGGATGTTGGATTAGTTGATCCATATGCTATTGGAAATGAATAGAGTAGTTTTCCGCTTGGTAAAACAATTACTGTATCTATTGAGCCAACTTGAACATGAGCAACTGTTCCTAGTTCATAAAGTGAATTATTATCCAATTTAAAATAGCTGTATGAGGTCCCTGAATATCCCTCAATTATACCGCTGACAGATTGACAATGCGTTGCCGTGGGAAAGTCTGAAAAATACGGTGTATTAGCCGGAGCAACATTTATCATTGTAATTGTATCCTTCCAGGCAATATTCGGAATAGTCCAGTTTTGAGATGTGCTGCTGGCACTTCCAATATCCATTGTCACCTGGGGATCGCTATTGCTTGTTGAAATCCATGCTTTGCCGGGTGCAAAAATATTTGCCACGTCAGTTGAAGTTATTTGGCTCTGTGCATTTATCATTACGGTCCCCGAAATCAAAAGAATAAATAACAGTTTTTTCATAACGTTAGCCTGCCCTTCGGTTAGTTGTTATATAAATAAGAATTAATTCCCATTGTATTCATATAGAATATAGAATCTTACAACTTAAACTAAGATTCGAATAAATATTTAAATTATGATCCTGGAAAGTGAATTAATAAATTTCTCTTCTTATAAAGATAATTTTGAGTTTTAAAGTTTTATTTAGAAGATCTTATTAAAAAAGTATTATGAAAGATGAGTTTATATTAAGGAGAAAATTCAATAGTCATTTATAACTTATCTTTAAAAACAAAAAGCTTGACCTAAATTTGTACTAATGAATATACATCCATTTTATTTTATTTTCCAAAATAATTTCATGATTTTTGTGCCTATTATCACATAAGTTTGATACATCTGAAAGTTTATTAATCTTATTACGTATTTACCTCTTAACTGCAAGATTTTCACATCTGATTTTCTTATGAGTTACTTTTAGGTGAGTATTCTATGTCTTTTTACTGGTATCCTAATTGAGATTATGATATATCAAAAATGGAGTGGAAATGCATACCAAATTTTTCCCAATTCTTATATTGATTTTTCTATTGATAAGCAATTTTATTTTCGCGCAAAAAACTTATTACGTATCCACAAACGGTAAAGATAAAAATACCGGGTTAAGTCCGGATGATGCATTCTTAACATTGCAGCAAGCTGCAAATATAGTGTCTGCAGGAGATTCTGTTATTGTGCTGGAAGGTAATTATACCGGTTTTGATATACGTACAAGCGGTACGCAAAATTCGCCTATTGTTTTTAAAGCAGTAAATCAAAATGTTGTTATCGATCAGCATAATTACAAAACCAATGACGGAATAAATATTGAAAATGCAGACTGGATTGTTATTGATGGATTTAAAGTTATTAATCAACCGCGGGCAGGAATGCGTATTGCTGTTTCGGACTTTGTTGTTATTAAAAATAATTATTGCACCCAAAATAATACTTGGGGAATTTTTACCGGGTTTACAAATGATATCCTTATTGAAAATAATATTTGTTCTTATAGTGCCCAGCAGCATGGTATTTATGTTTCAAACAGCGGTGACAGACCTATTGTAAGAAACAATGAATGTTTTAGTAATACCGGGTGTGGAATCCAGTTAAATGCAGATGTTTCACAGGGCGGAGATGGAATTATTAGTAATGCGGTAATTGAAGGGAATATTCTTCATGATAACGGAACCGGCGGAGGTTCGGCTATAAACCTAGACGGGGTACAGAATTCTGTTATTTACAATAATCTTATTTATAATAATCATGCAACAGGTATTGCACTTTTTATGATAGACGGAGCTGAAGGCTCAAAGAATAATAAAGTTTATAATAATACAATTATAAACCCTCAGGATGCAAGATGGGCAATGCTTGTTAACAGCGGTTCAACCGGTGATACTCTATACAATAATATTTTTATTAACCATCACAGTTTCCGCGGCAGTATTTCTGTTGATGAATCTTCCATACAAAATTTTTTTAGTGATTATAATATTGTTGTAGACAGGTTAAGCAACGATGACGGTGAATCAAATATGAACCTTTCGGATTGGCAGAATCTCGGTTATGATATTCATTCTCAAATTGCAAATCAGGAAGATCAGATTTTTGTTAATCCAGGTAGTAACGATTTCCATATACTAGCCGGTTCCCAGGCTGTTAATGAAGGAACCGGGTTAGTTTCATCGATTGTAAAAAATGATATTGAAAATCTTCCCCGCCCGCAGGGGAATGGTTTTGATATTGGTGCGTATGAATATGCAGGTGCAACAGGAATATCACATGAAGAAAAAGTCAAAGGTTTCGAGCTTTATCAAAATTTTCCTAATCCTTTTAATCCTTCAACAAAAATAAAATATACTATCCCTAAAACTAGTTTCGTAACATTAAAAATTTATGATGTTCTAGGTAAAGAAATTTCAACTCTAGTAAAGGGTGAGCAGCCTGCAGGAATTTATAATGTTGAATTTTCTCTTAACGGCAGATCAATATCAGGCAGATATCTTGCTAAACTTGTGAATGGAATTTATTTATACAGGCTAACTGCGGGAAGTTTTTCATCAACAAAAAAATTAGTTTTATTGAAATAATTAGAAATGTAAAAAAGACAAAATTAGACTAGTTGCTTTCTTTGCCGTAGTAGAATAAAATCTTACTTAATACTTTATTATAAACCTTGGTTTTATTCACTCTTTTAATTCCCTCGACCATTATTTTACTAATCCAATATGATACTGATCTTTTTCTTTTAATCTTTCTATCTTTATATTATTTGCTAAACTACAGGAGGAACTATGAAGTATACATTAATTTTTCTTTTTACCTTATTTATTGCGGCAGGCTGTTCGGAAAAAAAAGAGAATAACATGAACGGCGATTCATCAATAGTTACTAAAGAAGTTACTTATTCTTCAGATGGAACAACCCTTAAAGGATTCCTGGCATATAATGAAAGCATAGAAG
>Ga0315554_1000306_pt1 | contig 28490 bp, 28 predicted proteins | sample SalMarSW160370MG_FD_202114 | JGI IMG/M metagenome (GOLD analysis project Ga0315554, IMG submission 202114) | Salt marsh sediment microbial communities from the Plum Island Ecosystem LTER, Massachusetts, United States - Salt Marsh Sediment SW1603-70 ...
TACTACGGAGGTAAAGGTCGCCTCGGCAAAACGGGCTGTTATGGACGGGGCCGATGAGGTCGATATGGTAGCGGATTTGGCGTCGATTATCGAAGGTGACGAGAGATATCTAAAAAGACAGCTAACCGCTGTGCTTGAGGTTTGTCGCGCAATGAAGCCGGCCGTGCCGCTAAAAGTGATTATCGAATCGGCGGTCCTTACGAGAGAACAGAAGATATTCGCCTGCCAGGTGGCCGACAGATGCGGTGTGGATTTTGTCAAGACCAGTACGGGAATGAACCCGGCAGGGGGCGCAACAATCGAGGATGTAAAACTTATGAAAGAATACGCGCCTAACTGCAAGATCAAAGCCGCAGGAGGGATACGTACAGCGCAACAGGCTGTTGATATGCTCGAAGCCGGTGCGGAACGTATCGGCACCAGCAGCGGTATACAAATCATCGAACAACTCAAGAGCGGACAAATTCAATGAGTACCGCCGGCACACTCACAAAAAGCAAAACCGCCATATGCCGACTGCACTATAGAGACTTTGCCGCTGATGTGAGCCTTGATTCGTTGAATGAGCTGTTTTCAGCACTTCCGTTGCCTTGCATACTCGGCGGCAATCGCGCTAAAGCTGATGCGGACGGATTCAGCTACTGGGCCTGTGAGCCTAAAGAGGTCTTTGAAATCGAAACTAATTGCGATGAGCCTTTCGACAGATTACAGGCTGCCCTGGATAAATATAACCTCGAGCCACCTAAGGACAGCTCCCTGCCGACCGGGATGTTTCGAGGCGGATGGTTAGGATATTTTTCTTACGAATTAGGCAGGTACATCGAGCGAATACCGGAGACCGCCGTTGACGATATAAAGATGCCGCTGGTTCGGTTAGGCTTTTATGACAAGGTAATCTGCTACGGCCATAAGCAAAAACGTTTTTGGGTGATTGCCCTGGAACTTGACGGGGATTTGGAAAGTCCCGACGATAAGCTTGACCGGATGGAGGATATTCTCAAAAAGGCCCGGCAGATTACCGCTCCTGTAATTGGAGAAGTCTGCTTAGAGGATATAAACCCAAGTTCTCTGCAATGCAATATGACAAGAGATTATTACCTGCGTACTGTCGAGAAAATCCGCCGTTATATTTATGACGGGCTCGTTTACCAGGTTAACTTTTCACAGCGTTTTTGCTGCGACTATACGGCGGAGCCTGTCGAGCTTTTTCACTGGCAGAACCGTTACAACCCAAGCGGGTATTCGGCTTACCTGGGAAGTGATGATTTTGCGATAGTAAGCGCTTCGCCGGAGATGTTCGTTACCGTTATTGATGACCGGATAAGCACCAAGCCAATAAAAGGAACGCGAAGAAGACTGCCTCAAACAAGTGATGAAAACATTGCGATAAATAAGAACAATTTCGAAGAGCTGGCTGACAGCGCCAAAGAGCAGGCTGAGCTGAATATGATAATCGACCTCGAGCGGAACGACCTGGTCAGGATTTGCGAATATGGTACTCGCACTGTCACACAGGGCCGAGCCATAGAAACTTATCCGACCGTTTTTCACGCGGTCGCAACGGTCGGCGGAAAACTTCGGCCGGGGACCACGTTCTGCGAGATACTAAAAGCGATGTTCCCCGGCGGCTCTATTACAGGTGCGCCCAAGATAAGCGCGATGAATATTATCGACGAAACAGAACCGACGTGCCGAGGGGTTTATACCGGTTCAATCGGGTACATAAGTATCGATGGAAGTGTTTGTTTGAATATCGCAATAAGAACGGTTATCATCAAGGCCCATAAGGCCTATGTGCAGAGCGGCGGCGGAATCGTGGCTGATTCCGACCCGCAGGCAGAGTACGAAGAAACTATAACCAAGGCCATGGCACTCCTGGCAGGGATAAAAAGCGTGCAGCGCAGAGCTTATGAGTAAAGTTTTTCTGAATAACGACATCGTTGATATCGGTAAGGCTAAGGTGTCCGTCACGGATGCGGGTCTGCTGTACGGGATGGGTCTGTTCGAGACGATGCGGGCGTGTAACGGTATTGTCTTTGCACTGGATGAGCATCTGGATAGATTGTTTGCCGGCACTAAGAAGCTTTCACTCAATAACAGCTATGACCGAAAGTTTATCGCGGCGGCGATTGACAAGACACTCCAGGCAAACAAACTCAAGGACGCGCGTCTTCGCCTGACAATTACCGGCGGCTCGGCATCGGCGCAGCAGGAAGAACCTGAACCGACTTTGCTTATAACAGCAGCCGAATTCGAGCCTTATCCTGCCAAGTATTACCAGAAGGGTGTTATGGTTGTGCTCTGTCCTTACAAGCAAAACTCGTTCGACCCAATCTACGGTAACAAGACGACCAGTTATATGTCACGTATGTTAGGTCTGAAGTTTGCTCATCAAAGCAAGGCGGCCGAGGCGTTGTGGTTTACCACCGACAACCGCCTTGCCGAAGGCTGCATCAGTAACGTTTTTATCGTGAAGGATTCGGCAATCCACACGCCGCCGGTAAAAACACCGGTATTGCCGGGTGTTGCCAGAAAAACGGTTATCGAATTGGCAAAGCAAAACGCAATGCGATGCAGCGAAAGGGACCTTACTGTCAACAGCCTGCTCGATGCGGACGAGGTGTTTTTGACTAATGTAATAATGCAGGTCATGCCGGTTGTAAAAGTGGAAAAGCACGACATTGGTGACGGCAAGGTCGGGCCGGTCGCCAAAGAACTGCAAAAACGATTCGATGATTTCGTCAAGAAAAGCTGTGGTGTACGAAATGAAAGTCGATAACATCATAAAACAGATAGAGCAAATAGCCCCTCCCGCTCTTGCACAGGACTGGGACAATACCGGACTGCTCGTAGGCGGCGCCAATCAGCAGGTGAAAAACGTCCTGCTTACCATCGATATTACAGAAGCAGTTGTCGACGAAGCCAAAAAGCTAAAGGCAGGAATGATAATCAGCTATCATCCGGTTATCTGGGACGGCCTAAAGCAGGTAACAGCCGACGGGCCGGGCAGTATCGTTTACGAGCTGGCAAGAGCGGGGATTTCGGTTTATTCAATACATACTTCGCTCGACGTTGTCGCGGGCGGAGTGAATGACGGCCTGGCTGAGATGGTCGGTATCGTCGACGCCAGACCCATCGGCGATTACGTGCAGGACGAAACAGAAAATAGCTATAAGCTCATCGTTTTCGTTCCCACCGCTGCCATTAACAAAGTTACCAATGCTGTATTCGAGGCGGGCGCCGGATGGATTGGAAACTACAGCCACTGCGGCTTTAAGGTGTCGGGCCGGGGCAGTTTCCTGCCGCGTGACGGGGCGCATCCGGCTATCGGCAGAAAAGGTAAACTCGAAACCGTGGAAGAAATCAGGTTCGAATGCATTGTGCCCGCGGCGAAACTCGATGTCGTTTTAGCGGCTATGAAAAAAGCTCATCCTTATGAGGAGCCTGCCTTCGATGTATTCAAGCTATGTAATCCGCAGGACGGATTAGGTCTCGGGCGAATCGGAAGGCTCGCCAGGCCGACGTCGCTAAGTCAAATAATCACGAAAATCAAAAGACAGACCGGTGCAAAGGCAGTAGGAATTGTCGGCAGGGCTCAACGCACCGTTAAAAAAGCCGCTGTATGTGCCGGTTCGTGCGGCAAGATAATCAATCAGGTAATTTCACAAAAGGCCGAGCTGTACGTCACCGGTGAGCTAAAACATCATCAGGCGTTAGCTGCTCAGGAGGCAAATCTGACGTGTCTTTGCCTGAGCCATAGTGTTTCTGAGCGATTCATTTTGAAAAAATTAGCGAAACAGTTGCAAAAACAGCTAAAAGGCGTCAAAATTACCGTCAGCAAGAAGGATGCAGACCCGTTTGTATGGAAGAAATTATGACCGACAACCAGGAACAAAGCCTGCAGGATGAGCAGGCCGATTCGCAGGAACTCGAAGAATCCCTTCAAAGTGCCGATGAAGCGGTGGAGATTGCCCGGGAAAATGAAGATACCGGGCAGGAGCAGCCGGCCGAGCCGGTTTTTGCCGAACCGGAGGAGCCTGTCGAGACGACTGTCGAATCGGTGATTGAAGCAATTCTTTTTGCAAGTGACGAATCATTGTCGGCGACGAAACTGGCGGCAATTGTCGAAATCACAACCAAGCAGGTGAACGAGTCGGTCAAGGCGCTCAACGAGAAATATAAAGCCGGTAATCACGCATTTCGCATTGTGCAAATCGCAGGCGGCTATCAGATGCTGACGCTTTCGCCGTACAATCACTGGCTTAAGAGTCTGCTTCGGGCCCGCAGCGACAGCAAACTGAGTGCAGCGGCCCTGGAAACTTTGGCTATTATCGCTTACAAGCAGCCTATAATCCGGGCCGACGTCGAAGCTATTCGAGGTGTTGCGGCAGGGGAGATGGTTCGCTCGCTGATGTATAAAGGCCTGGTGAAGATAACAGGCAGGGCCGACGTACTCGGCCGACCCATGCTCTACGGGACGACAAAAAAATTCCTCGAAGTGTTCGGCCTGAACAGCCTTAAAGACCTGCCTAAAATCGAGGAGTTGAAGAAGCCGCAGGAATGAACTATTCCGCAGCCGATTCCGTTAAAGGCAACTGTTCAGAAGTTTTGACGCTGGAATTTTCGAGTTTGCGAAGCTCGCCGTACGCCTTGAGACCGCTATAGATGCAGAATAGTGCGAAGACGTGAAAGCCTATGCTGAGCCAGTCCTGGATAAGCAGAAACAGCAGCCCGTCCAGCGCGTAAAGGACCATACCCACTATGAAGGCCCAGATGTATCGCTTATTCGCAAAAACACCGAACAAGACAAAAACGCCCGCTGTAATCAGGGTAAATATAAAAGCAACTACCGTTCCTATCGAGCCCAGGTCCTCGGCAGCGGCAGCTCCTATCGCACTGATAATTTGTGTAATGCCCAGCCCGATGACAAATCCCCAGTTGCTGCCGGTGAACAGCAGTACCGAGTTGACCACCGAGAACCCGGCAATCCAGTAGAACCAGTTCGCCCCGAGCTTGAGCTGATGTTCAAGTTTGAGTCGTTGTTCAATGGCTTGCGTTTCTCGGTCTTCCATGTCAGGCTCCCTCGAATAGAGGCCGCTGGCTTTGCCGCGACCTGAATCTGGTCGCCACGATAACGGGTTTATATAATCGCCGCCTTGCCCTGTAAATTAAAAAGCACCCCATGCTTGTTTGCCGGGGATGTATGCAGTCGGGCAGATCCATTTGAACATATTTGCGAACTTGCGGACCTTGGCTAATTTGGCGTCATCTTCTGCTTCCATAGCCGCCAGCTCTTTGCCGAATACCTGCTGGAAATATTTATCGGCGGCCTGGTGACGCGATTCTTCGGAATCAAACATCTCGCGGATTTGACCAAGCTCACCGGTGTCCAGCCAGATACCCGCGCAGCCGGGGCACTCGTCGATTTGAACCTTGTGTTTGACGCTGAAGAAATGCCGCATCATCACGACGCCCTCACACTTGGGGCAGGTGAACCTTTGATTATGGTCAATCCGCACATTCGGGTTGTGCTCCATCTCGAGCAGCTCTTCGCCCGCCGACTCGTGCGGCTCATCGAATTTTTTGAGCTCGAAATTATCGAACCATATTCCTCCGCAGCCGTTTTTGCAGACATCCACAGTGACATCATCGACCGTCATTTGCGTCAATTCGTTCGAACATGCGGGACAGTTCATTTTATTTGTCCTCCAAATCAGGCCAAGTCAGATTTTGTTTACTTTCTTGATTATCGGCAATTTCGACGGCCGTTTTGAGCTTCTTTTGGCCGATTAAGTCACCAAAAACCGACAAAAATACGATTTTCCCCTTATTGTTTTGTCCAAATCCGCGTATTGAGGTTCAGGTCCTCGACTATTCCCACGGCCAATTCTAAGTCCTCGAAATACTGTCTTACCAGTCCAAAGTCCAGCAAGGTCGAGAAAAGCTTCGGCTCGAACAAGCCTCGGTTATAGCTGATTGCCACGTTAACCTGTGAGTTTATAAAGGACAAATGAATTTTCCTGTCGCTCTTTCGCTTGAAATCCACAATCCTTTTCATCAGGCTGGTTGAGAGTATGTATCTCGCCTCGACCTGGTCGTTGCTGTAAACCACAAATTCCTTCTCGAACTCAGGGTCTTCCAGTTTTACCAGTTCGTCACGTGTGAAGTTTAATTTCTGGAAAGTCTGGGCTAATTTACCGAATAATTTTTCTGTTGTATCAGGCAAAACAACGGTCCTGCCGCGGAAGTGCTTGTTGAAATCGGCGATGAAAAACAGGCCTTTGAAGATTTGTACAACGGTCCGGTTCTTGCCCGAACCACTTTCGTATTTTGCGTCAAGCTCGGAAAACCTTATAGCGGTTTGGCCGATTTTGCCCCAAACCAGGTCATCGCCTTTGTAGCGATTCGGCTTGATGTGAAAAATCTTCGAGGTGTTAAACTCCGACTTTTTGATGCAGCTTTTCGCGTCATATTGGAGCTCATCATCTACAAATTTTACAATTCTTTCGATGATTAAAGACTTAAAGTTACTCCTGTAGCCCTTCGATATGAACCAGGCGAAACCTGCGGTGATACCGGCCGCAATCATTAAAGGGAGCATAATACAAAATACGACATCACGAACCTTGCCCACAAACAGTAAAATGAAAACCCCGGCAAGGCCGAATGCGGCGATGCCAATATAGATAATTCTGTTGGCAATTGCTTTTCGCCGTCGCTCCAGGACCCTCAAATCCGGCATCAGGTGCCGGCTGTAAAATCTCATGAATTCACCGAGTGTTTTCATTTTTTTGCCACAGAGATTTTTAATAAGCCACAGAGGACACAGAGACCACAGAGATATTTGTTTTTAGCCACCCCGATATACGACATCGGGGCTTCGCCGAGCCGGACAAAATGTCATTTATAGTTTTCATTTCGTTCATACAATCGTTACAAATTACCTAAGTTTGGGTTTGTTTTGGGTTTGTTTTTGGGAATCACAAAATTGTATATTTGCCATAATACCTTGCTGTAAAAGGGGATACAGCGATTTAATCGTCCGTAAAATTGGGTTCGTTTTTTCAAAAAAGGTAGATTTGTAGAGGACTCTCTACAAATGTAGCGTATATCGTACAAAAGCAGTATTTTTAACCGCGGATTTTCACGGATTTTGGTGTTTTTTTCATAGTTTTTGAGGATAAATTGACTGTTTTGGTGGTTTTTTTGACAAAAGAATGAAAAAACACCGCCCACAGGTGGCGGTGCTAAGCAATTATGGATTGCTGCAGTTAGCGATTTCATTTTTAAGTTGCCCAAGTTTACATTTTATCAAACAACGCAGGTATTATACCATATTTTGAACAAAAGTCAAGTGAAAAACGGCGTTTTTTTCGCAAAAAACGCTGATTTTTTTACCGCAGAGACTGCAAAGCAGGCAGAGGTCAAAGGGAAAAAATTCGAAATCCTAATTCCTAAATCCTAAACAATTTCAAATTATCAAAATTCAAATTTTCAAAAATATATAGCCACAGAAGCCTGCCTCTGCGACTCGCGTCGCAAGACGCGGCAGCGGGCACAGAGCTCACAGAGAAAAATTTTAGACACGGATTTACACCGATTAACACGGTAAAAACTATTTTAAATAAATGACTGCCACAGAGTTTTTGGTTTTAGCCACAGAGCTCACAGAGGCCACAGAGAATTATTTTTAGACACGGATTTACACGGATTAACACAGATTATTTAACTAACGACCAAAAACTATTCACAAATGACCAATAACAGCCACAGAGACCACAGAGTTCACAGAGAAAACCTTCATTATAGTTTTCCTAACGCAAATATATGCTTTTATTAAATTTGTTTAAATTCAAAACTGTACGATGAAGGTGAAGGATTAGCTTTCATAAGTATAGGCCGGGCATTCTGTGGAATTTCCGAAATAAAAGATTTGACTTTCTTTGTGTTTTCATCAGAGATGCGTAATCCTAAATAAATCTTGCTTATTAATGTTGGATCAAATTCATAATATTGGTTATGATTTCTATTGTATTCTATTATTCGATATTCTTGTTCATACTTCCAGTCAATAGATTTAGACAAAAGCTTTTTTCCAATAGACAGCGTGTCTTCGGTATATAGATTTATTGTGGGCACTTTTTTACGGTACTTCACAGCAAGAGCTCTTGCGAAGAAATCTAAGTGAACCTTGTTAGAGTAATGAAACTCAATACAAATTCCTTTATGACCGTCAGCGTAATGAGACCACATAAGGATGTTTTGTAGAACACCTGCGAATGTAACTATCCCGTAATCATTGAGGATACGCTGCTTAATCCTATCAGGGCCATTACGTTCACATTCATCCAAAAATGCGGGTGCTAATTTTCTTGCTTCATCAAAAGTAATATTCGGGTGTTTTTTAAGAAGTTGTTGTATTGCCATTTCAGTTTTAATTTGTTCCGGTGCATCAAACGAGGTTCGCATCTTAAATTCAAATGGATCATTAAATGAGTCAACGGGAGCACAATAGAGGCGATGATTTACAATAATATCACGAACTTGCTCAATCCTTTCTTTTGTATCAAGCGCCCTGTACTTATAAAGGTTTCTAAAATTATCCATAAAATTCTAGTATATCTGTTAAATATTTTTAGTTGTTTAATACTATTTTTCTCTGTGTTCTCTGTGGCTAATATATATTTTTTCTCTGTGGCTTATTTTTTGAACAGGGTTTCTGTGTCGATGTCGCGGCGTTGTTCTTCAGGTATTTCGAATACCTTCTTGGTCTTATAGCTCATCATACCGGCCATTATGTTCGTCGGGAACATCTCGACGGCGTTATTATAATCGGTGACCGCCGCGTTATAGGCCCGTCGTGCCGCTGATATCTGCTCTTCGACCTCGTTTATCGTCCGCTGAAGGTGCATAAAGTTTTCATTAGCCTTTAGCTGAGGGTAGTTCTCGACCGCGACCATTATTCCGCCGAGCAGTTTCGATATCCGGTTGTCCAAATCGACCTGCTGGTCGTTACTGAGGTTGCCGGAAACAGCCTTTGCGCGGAGCTCGGTGATTTTTTCCAGGACCCCTCTTTCATGCTTCATATACTCTTTTACCGCGGTGATGAGCTTGGGCAGCAGGTCGTATCGCTTTTTCAGAAGGGCGTCTATACTTCCGAAGACGTTGGTGACCTGGTTCTTTTTGCCGATGAGAGTGTTGAACATTAGCACAACGAAAACAGTCAGTACTACAATGACAGCCACAACAGTCCATATTGCCATCTTATTTTCTCCTTTCGCAATTTGTTTTTTATCCCTGAGGTTCCAAATATTCCCTCGCCGCAAGCAGCGAGGCTAAACAAAATGGATTCCCGCCTGCGCGGGAATGACAGTTTTTACTCGACCACGACGGCGGTGCCGTAAACCATAATCTCCGAGGCCATGGACATCATCATAGAGGTGGAAAAACCCACGCCGACGATTGCGTTGGCGCCGAGCTTTTCGGCCTCTTCGACCATTCGGTCGATGGCCTGCTCACGGGACTCGGCCATCATCTTCGTATAATCGACTATCTCGCCGCCGACTATATTGCGAAGGCCAGCCATGATGTCCCTGCCGATGTGCCGGGCACGGATGGTGTTGCCCCTGACTAAGCCTATGTATTTTGTGATGGTCTTTCCCTGCATTGTATGGGTTGTCGAAAGCAGCATATCTTATCTCCTGACATCTTTATAACGGTCTTTTTTCCAGAAATACAGTCTTTCGCGCAGTATTGAAACGAACAGCACGGCCAGGCCGGCGATAAACGCCAAAATCACTATCTTGAGAATCACAGAAACAGTCGGGTCCTTGACTAATCCTTCAACCGCCCTGAAGCCGCCATAGATAATCAGCGCTATTCCGGCAATCGACATCAGGAGCCAGCCGATGCCTCGTTCGAAACGATTATAGACTCCGGACCAGTAATTCTCCCAGAGCACGTCTTCCGGCTCGGCGAGTTTTACCGAGTCGGTTACATTTTTGAGCTTCCTGAACTGCTCGAGTTCCGCTGCACAGTCTTTGCACGATTCGATATGTTTTTCGAACGTTTTTTTCTGTGCATCGTCGAGCTCATCGTCGAGATAACCCATCATAAGGTCTTTGTACTGGCTGCAAGTCATTCCAGCAGACCTCCTTTCCGGGGTTCCCCAAACGCCTTTTATTGCTTTTGGGGGCCCCTCTGACGCTCTAATATTTCTTTGAGATTTTTTCTTGCGTAATATAGTCTGCTTGTCACGGTCCCTTTGCTGCAGAAAAGCGCCTTGGCCATCTGCTCGTATGACATATTTCGAAAATGCCTCAGTATTATGATTTCACGGTGTTTTTCATCGAGCCGATTTATCGCCTGCCAGAGTCGCTTATGCGATTCCGCCTGCTCGACAGCCGCCGACGGTTCGACGCAATCATCGGCAAAGGCCGCTGCCCCATTTTCCGTCAGTTGCTCCAGCGAGCAGCTTTGGCGGACGCGGCGTTTGCGAAGGTGGCTGAAGCACAGGTTGCGAAGAATCTGATAGAACCACGGAAAGAACCCCCATTTGCTGTTTAAACTTGCGATATTATTATAGGCCCTGAAAAAGGCCTCCTGTGACAAATCGAGCGCGTCTTCACGATTACCCACGAGCCCCAACGCAATAAAATAAGCGTCTTTCATATACTTTCGGACGATTGCCTCGTACGCCTGCCGCGAACCACTCCGACAGCGTTCTATCAGTGCCTCCTCCTGCCCTGTACCGCTCTGGTGCAGGGCCTGCTCGCAACCGCCCTTCACTTTTCGAATCTCCTTTTTGAGCCGGGCCTTTCAGTAGTCCGGTCCACAGGTATATAGACTCGTGTTACAGCTGATTTCTTCAAAAAATCTTACCGGCCGGCGTCAAATACACAAGAATAAAAACAGCCCGGTCAGCCGCCGGGCCTTTTGCCTTTACAATGGCACAGAAGCCTGCTACAATCCGTCTGCATATGGCTGGTAAAATAATAATCGATACAGAGCGATGTAAAGGCTGCGGTCTGTGTATAGTTGTCTGCCCGAAGAAGAACATTCACGTCAGCGAGCAGTCGAACAGGAACGGCTATTTCCCCGCCCAATGCGGCGATGGTGACTGTACAGGCTGCGCGATGTGCGCGATTATATGTCCCGAAGCGGTTATTGAAGTATTTGCTGATAACGATTCCGTTGAGATAAAAGAGACCGGCCGAAAGAGCCGTAAAGCTCCCCTGCCAAAGGAGGATGCGAAGAAACTGACTGTGAAATAACCTGGCCCGATGGGGAAATGATACAGCCAACACAAGCCCAAAAAGAACGGATTCTGATGTGCGGCAACGAGGCGATGGCCGAGGCCGCCATTATCGCCGGATGTGACGCCTATTTCGGCTATCCCATTACTCCGCAGAACGAAGTCACTGCGTACATGGCCCGGCGGATGTCCGAAGAAGGCAGGGTATTCGTGCAGTGCGAGAGTGAGCTTGCCGCGATAAATATGGTCTTCGGCGCCGCAGCTACCGGCAAACGCGCAATGACCAGCTCCTCCAGTCCGGGTATCAGCCTTATGCAGGAAGGTATCAGCTACCTGGCAGGCGCCCAGCTTCCTTCTGTTATCGTAAATATAATGCGCGGCGGGCCGGGTCTTGGTAATATCGCACCATCGCAGGGCGATTATTTTCAGGCTACTCGCGGCGGGGGGCACGGCGATTATCGAACGATTGTACTGGCGCCTTCGTCGGTGCAGGAGTTTGCGGATATTATGTCACTGGCGTTCGATTTGGCGGATATATACCGAAACCCGGTATTGGTTCTGGCGGACGGGATATTGGGTCAGATGATTGAGCCGGTGGTGCTGGATAAAAAGCCCGGACGGAAACTTCCGGCCAAGGACTGGGCACTTACCGGCGCAAAAAACAGAAAGCAAAACATTGTAAGGTCACTATGGTTGAAGGAAGGTGCGCTGGAGGAACTCAATTACGAGTTAGAGAGAAAATACAAACAAGTCGAAGAAAACGAGGTTCTCTGTGAGCAGTACGAGGTTGACAACGCTGAAATTGTGGTCGTAGCTTACGGAGTTGCCGCGCGCATCGTCCGCTCGGCAGTTGACAAGGCAAGGCAGCAGGGGATTAAGGTCGGCTGGTTCAGGCCCATCACCCTCTGGCCTTTCCCGCATGAGAAGATAAGTGCAGCGGCCGAACAGTTGCGTGTATTTCTTACGGTGGAGATGAGCCTCGGCCAGATGGTCGAAGACGTCAAACTTGCGGTCGCCGGCAAGTGTCCTGTTATGTTCTACGGCAGGGCAGGCGGCGGCGTGCCGACCGTCGAGCAGGTGCTCGAACGAATCGCGCAATTGTGGACACACACAGAAAAGCTGAAATGAAAACGGTTTTCAAAAGAACTAAGACATACAAGGATGTTCCGACGCATTATTGTCCCGGATGCGGCCACGGTATCGCACATCGTCTCGTGGCAGAAGCGATAGACGAACTCGATATTCGCGAAAGGACTATCGGTATCGCTCCGGTCGGCTGTGCTGTGCTGGCCTATGACTATCTTGACGTCGATATGGTCGAAGTCGCCCACGGCAGGGCGCCGGCTGTGGCAACCGGAATGAAAAGAACGAATCCCGACAAGATAATTTTCTCATACCAGGGCGACGGCGACCTTGCCGCCATCGGAACGGGTGAGATTATGCATGCCGCTCACCGGGGCGAAAGAATTACGGTAATATTCATAAACAACGCAATCTTCGGGATGACCGGCGGACAGATGGCGCCGACGACGCTAATCGGGCAGATTACAGCGACGACGCCGCAGGGCAGGGAAGTTGCATCAACGGGCTATCCGCTGCAGATTTGCGAGTTGTTGTCGATACTTCCCGGTGCAATATATCTCGAGCGCTGCGGGCTGCACAAGCCCGGACAAATCCGAAAGGCCAAACAGGCGGTGCGGCACGCCTTCGAATTGCAGGTAAATAACGCGCCGGGCCTTTCGCTGGTCGAACTGCTCTCGCCCTGCCCGACCGGCTGGAGGGTTTCACCGCCCGATGCGCTTAAATGGATAGAAGATGAAATGATAGGGGTTTTCCCGCTCGGATGTTTTAAAGATTATCAGCCTAAGGATTAAAGCTGGCAATAATGCAGGCGACAAAAACCGACATTTATGAAGAAGTCATCATCGCCGGTTTCGGCGGTCAGGGCATCATACTGGCCGGCAAATTGCTTGCCCAGGCCGCTATGCTGTCGGGTATGGAGACAACATATATGCCCAGCTATGGGGCCGAGATGCGGGGCGGCACGGCGAACAGTATGATTGTCATCGCTCAAAATCCTGTGGCTTCACCGATGGTGACAAAGCCGACGTCATTGATTGTAATGAACAAGGCCTCGGCCAACAAATTCGCACCCCGTGTCAAAGCCAACGGCCTGATGGTGTATAACAGTTCGCTAATCGACGAGCCCGGGCAGATAGACGCCTCGGTTGATGCACTTGCCGTGCCCGCCGACGATATAGCAGTCGAATTAGGCAATCTGAAAATAGCCAACATGGTTATGCTCGGTGCATATCTTGCGAAGAGGGACCTGCTTGCAGTAGACCAGGCGGCGAAAGCCCTGCCGTATGTTCTTGCTGAACGTTATCATAAAACGCTGCCGATAAATATAGAAGCACTGCACCGAGGCGCGGAACTGGCAAAGAACCCCCGGTAAAACCGGGGGCTAAATAAATTTTGATATGAGAACGGAATCTCTAAAGACCGACCCGGCTGCGACAAGCTCCGCCGCGGCAAGCCGTCTGACAAGGCTTTTTGCCCGCAGGCCGCTCAATTTCACGCTCCGAATGGCCCCGATGATTGACATAATCTTTTTGCTTTTGATTTTCTTTCTTGTTTGTGCAAAGTGGCGGCCTCAGGAGCAGTTTCTGCCCCTGCGGCTACCTACAGCAGGCGCAGCTGAGATATCGCTGGTCAGCTCCGAGCCGCTTGTAATCCAGATAACTGCACAAAGCCGCGGCTGCGACGTCCGAATCGGACAATTAACCAATGTCCAAATCAGACAGGACCATGTAGAACAGGACCTGGCTGGACTTATCGAGCAATTGCAAAATTCCCTCACGGCTCAAAACAGGTTCGCATCGGACCCGGTTGAAATCATCTGCGAGCCGGACGTCAAATGGGATTATTTTGCAAAGATTTACAACGTACTTTACGGTGTCGGCCTGACTGATATTACCTTCTGTCTTACGGAGTCGCCGTGATATGCTCCGTGTGTTGTTGACACTGCTTTTTTCATTCTCAGCGTTGATTGCGAATTGCTTTGCAGTTGAAAATCCGCCAACGGCCGAGGATGTAAACACCCTGGCCGAATTTGCCAAACTGACCGCCAACGGCTTCTTTCAGCACACCTTTGAAGTCCGAATGCGTTATGAATTTGCGGGGCGTTTTTTTTCGGAAGGAGACCGCCTGGCCTTATACGGTTCGGCTCACAACAGCTCCCTGCAACTGGCCGAGCTCATCGTTAAGTTCGAAGATATCATCCGCCAAATCGAACAGCATAAAGGCAAAGACTGGGACCAGCGATTCGGCCGAACCGGCCTGTACGAAGAGGCTCGCGGCAATCTGTTCAGCATCAGAGTAAGTAAATTCGGAATCGACTACTACGCCGCCCTGGCTGCTGCTGATAAAGATGTTAACGCGTCCGCTAAAAAGTTGTTGAAGCAAATAGATTCATTTAATGAAGCGGGGAATTCTTTCTATCTGCAACTGGTAAAAGGCAGGACGCTTGCCCTGTTAGCCAAAACCGAGCCAGACTATAAGCCGGCGGCCGAAAGGGTTTTCAGTGAGCTGCGTGAAAGGTCCGACCCGGCTACCCCGACAAGTCGGGGCTGCGCCGAGGCAGGCACCAGCCGGCAACTGGCATTTATGGCGTCTATCGAACAGCTTCGGCTGGAATCGGCCAAGAAATATGTAGAAGCGGAACGATTAGCTCGCGACCTCATCAAAAGCGGGCTCACCGACGACCTTGAAGTCATCCTGCCGATTGCCTTTCTGCAGAGAAGACTCGGCCTTGTCGATACCTACAACGACCTGCTGCAATCAAATCCAGCCGTCCGAACCGTTGCCGCAGGAATGGTGCTTGCCTGGCTTGAATCCGGTAATGCACCTGCCAATCCTCTCGACGGTGCTCTTGCCGCCGAAGCAACACTGCGGGATGACCCCAAAAAACACAAAGAATTACTTTTAAAACTTGCCCGGGAGAATACTTCCGCCAGTTCTGTGATAGATTACGCAGCAGCAGTGACCCTCGCCGACAGCAACGAGTCGGATGCCGTTTATCTTCTGATAAGGGCAGGCGAAGTCCTCGATGCCCAATCCGCCGAGGTTCTTGGGCTGACCGGCAAACAAATTGCCACGCACGCCGCAAAACTTGCCTACAGAGTCTTCGTCAGGGAACCGAACCAATGTGAATTAACAACTGAAGCCTTCGAGAATTACTTTGACCTTGCCGGTGAATCGCCCGACCCCAATCTCCAGTACATTTATACCCAGGTACTGGTCCTGTGCGGGCAGTACCGCCAGGCCGTTGATATGCTAAGGGAAATTCCTCCATCAGCTGAGGAGCTTTATCCCAAAGCCCAGCTCGATTTAATGAGCGCAGAAATGGCTTCGGGGCCGCGTCGTTCGATTTTTGACCGTACCCAGTACGCCCGGCAGTTTTCAAAGTATCTGCGCAATACCGACGACTGCATTTATCTCGAGCAGGCGACAATACTTCTTAAGGGCTGTCTCGAAGAGATTGAAATTCTTGAAACTGACCGGCTGACTTATCTTGATACTGTGAAATATTCGAAAAAAATTGCCGCATTTCTCTATAGCTGTTCAGCCGACTGCAAACGCGCCTCTATGCTTGCAGAGTTCTCCGCCCTTGACCCCAATATGACCGACAAAGAATTAATCGATGTCAACGAAATTCTAAGTGCCGCCGACTGTGACGACGGCCTCGATGCGCTTCGCGCGCAGGCAAGGCTGAACCGGCGAAAAGGTGATTTTGCCGAGGCCGCACATCTATGGGCCCGAATTGCGCAACTAAATGAAACCATCGAACAGAACCGGCGCTCCTGGCAGTGGTGGCGGGCTAAATACTACCAGCTCGAATGCGCCGCTAAGGCAGGTAATGATAAAGCTGAGATTGCCCATGCCGTTGACGTCCTGCGAGCTACTTATAAAGATGTTCCCGGCCCCTGGTCGGCGAAACTGGAATCGCTGGCGCGGGATTGCATTCGATAGCTCTTTTTACAAAGGCCTTGCCCGGCCTTGCAATTGGCGTTAAAATAACGGTGAGGATAATATTTATACCGGACGGTAATTATGGCCAAGAACTCGAATACGACTAAGAGCAAAGCGATTTGCAGTTTTTGCGGCAGGGCGTCCACCCCGTCGGATACCTTTATAGAAGGGCCGAACAAGGTCTATATCTGCCCGGACTGCGTGGACCTGTGCCACAACATAATCACGCAGAACCGCAAAAGGTTGAGCCATCCCAGGATGACCCGCGACGAAATGCCCAAGCCTCGCCAGATAAAGGAGTATCTCGACCAGTACGTCATCGGGCAGGACCACGCGAAAAAATATCTCGCCGTCGCCGTGCACAATCACTACAAGCGTTTGATGCACACCGACTCCGAGGACAGGGAAATTGAGCTTGATAAATCCAACGTCCTGCTCATAGGTCCGACCGGTTCAGGCAAGACCCTTCTTGCCCGCACCCTTGCTACCTTCCTTGAGGTGCCCTTTGCCATCTGCGACGCGACGACCGTCACCGAGGCCGGCTACGTCGGTGAAGACGTAGAGAATTTCCTGCTTCGGCTGATTCAGGCGGCGGATTTCGATATCGAAGCGGCACAGCGGGGAATCGTCTATATCGACGAGATAGATAAAATCGGAAAGACAAGCCAGAATGTGTCCATCACCCGCGACGTTTCCGGTGAAGGCGTTCAGCAGGCCCTGCTCAAGATGCTCGAAGGCACCATCGCCAACGTCCCGCCGCAGGGCGGCAGGAAACATCCGGAACAGTCATATCTGCAAATCGATACATCTCATATACTGTTCATCTGCGGCGGCACCTTCGTCGGGCTCGATAATATCGTCAAGAAACGCCTCGGCAAAAAAATGATAGGCTTCGGCTCCGAGCTGTCACGCGCGACGGACGACAAAAGCGAATACAGTGACATCATAAGCCAGGTCATCCCTGAAGACATAATCGAATACGGCATGATACCGGAAATGGTCGGCAGGCTGCCGGTCATCGCAGCATTGCAGGCGCTGGATGAAATCGCTCTTATCGACATTCTCACCAAACCGAAGAACGCCCTGATAAGACAGTACCAGCGGTTCTTTGAGATGGAAGATGCCGAACTCGAATTTACCGACCAGGCCCTGCGGGCCCTGGCCCGCAAGGCCCTTAAGCGCGACACGGGAGCCCGCGCGCTGCGGGCAATTACCGAAGAGTTGATGGTGGACCTGATGTACCAGCTGCCTGATAAGCCCAAGGGTGCGAAGTACGTTATCGCCAAAGAAACCGTCGAAGGCAAAGCCGACCTCTTCAGCACCGGCGAAGAAAAGAAAAAAGAATCGGCTTAGCAAACCACCCCAATCGTTCAGTCTTTATCCCGACTTGTCTCGGCGGAGCCCCGACTTGTCGGTGTAGCCGGACTCGTCTGGGCCAGCGTTGCCAGCTGCAGACTGCTCGCAGAGCTGGCTGCCGCCGCCGCGAGGGCGTATTGGGCATCCGCGTAGCTGATGTTCTTGTCGATGCGCAGGACTACTACCCGCTCGTCTTCGGACAAATTCCGCAGATGCTCATCCAGGGACATCTGCACCATTCGCACCAGCTCAGCTTTGCCTGCGGCTTCTATTTTTTCGGTGCCTACTGAAAGGCTTACCCGGCCCTGGTCCGTCCCGGTCATGGTAATCGTCGCAGGCCAGGGTCGATTTTCATCGATACTCTCGGCAAAACTACAGTCCGCGGGCAACTGTACCTGCGAGCCTTCCGTCCCGATAAACTGAAACACCACAACGAAGAAAACAATCAGCAGAAAAACAACGTCAATAACCGGCGTCATATTGAATGACAACCCTTCGCACCTGAATCGCTCGGTAATCCTGAGGAACATTGTTTTTTTCTTTCTCTACTGCCTGGTGGTTTTTACGCCGGCCGCTTTGGATGATTTGTCTTGTAAAGGTACTATCGGAACCCTGCTGAAGTTAATTGCCTCGGCTGGGGCTTGTCCTGCAGCCGTATCTTTCATCACCTCGCGCAGCAGAGGCATGACTGCTTCGCTTTGTGTTACCGCCTCGCCGACCAGCACCTCGATGCGATTTCTGAAAATTCCGTGCAGCGCCAGCGCCGGTATCGCAATAAAGAGTCCCCAGAACGTCGTCACCAGGGCCACGCCAATGCCGTCGGCCAACTGGGCCGGCTGGGGCTGACCGCCCGCCGCAACGATGGCGTTGAAAAGTTTAATCATTCCGAAGACCGTGCCGAACAAGCCGACCATCGGCGAGACCCCGCCAATCAGGCTCAGCCATTCGATTCTGCGAAGCAGCTTTGCCGCCTGGTCCTGAAGTGACTCCTGTATAACACTTCGCATTCGAAACCAGTCACCTTTGCCCTTATCGAGCGCCTCGCGCAAAGCGACACTCACCATGTCTCTGCTTTCGGCAAGTGCCTGATGTAATTGATTGCTGTTGAAAGTATCGATTTTGCTTTTCAATTGCCCGGACGTGCCGTTGCCGATGAGGTTTTTTTTGTTTATTGTCAGTGCGTGCTCGACCGCCAGATAGACGGTAATCAGTGACATCGGGAACAGCACGAACCATACCACGGGTCCGCCCGCAATAAAAAACTGCTCGAAAAAATTCTGTCGTTGTCCCGCTGCAATCCTAACCGAATCAATACCGCCGGCAGCGATAATTGCCGCAACGACCACGACCAACGCCGCCAGCAGCACAAACGCCCTGATTAAATTATTTCTCTTCATAATCCCTCGAACCGCCTTTATAACCTGCTTCGTTGATACCCACAAACTGCCCTCCGCTGAGGGCGGCAATACTTTCCAATAATCGCCGGTCGCTTTCACTCGGCCAGAAGCCGATAGTATTGATTATACAGCCGGCCAGGTACGTTTGTCGCAGGTTGATAATATTTTGTCTGAATCGGTAAACGTCACCCGTGGAAAGCTCGAAGCCGTCCGTCAGGAACAGTATCACTTCCGGCCCGGCCCCATCGTCGTTGCGCAGCCTGACGGCGCCGGCGAACCCTGCCAGGGCATTAGTTTGTCCTGCTGCGTCGATTGATTTGACATACGCCAGCGCCTCGGCCTTGCTCTGCCTTGAGGCCCGCACAAGTCTGCCGGCCGCGAGCTGCGTCACCTTGTCGTCGCCGAAAAAGATTATGCCGAAATACTGGTCCGGCCGCAGGGCTAATATCGACCGCGACAGCTCGTCCTTCACCTGTCCCAGTAAACCTTTCATACTGCCGGAGCAGTCCACCAGATAGCAGAGGCGTTTGCACCTGGCGCCGCTTGAGAAAAATTTTACTTCCTGCGGTGCGGAATCTTGCTGCGACCATGCAATGTCGGTGTAGCTGCTCGATGTTAGAAGTATAGGCTCATTATCAGCAGCACGGACTTTTGATGCAGGAGCTTCGCCTTGAATCGGCAAATTCGGTTTTCGCGGGATGAAATGCGCATCTATACCGTGTTTTATATTAGGCTTCGGGACCAGGGGGCAGCTTTGCGTGATACTCCTGACCCTCGCAAGGCGGGCTTGTTCCGACTGATTTGCCGTCAATGGGGTAGATTCGGGGTAGAGCCTGGCGGCAGCTAAAACCGAAAGGACCACTACATGAAATACAACCGAAGCGACCGCCGCCCACAGCCTGTATCGTCCATGACCCAACTGCAAAACCCTCCGATGGTTTCGAAAGTTACAACAACACGTCTAATCCACCACTACAACCTTCGACTCACCCTGCATGACCAAATCGTAAACCAGTATCGCATCTCCGTTATACAGCCGGATACACCCTCGCGATTTAGCCACGCCGATTTCGTGCGGGTCTTTAGTGCCGTGAATGGCAAAACCCGTCCTGCCTTTTGCCGCACCTTCCAGCCCATCCAGGCTAATCCAGCGTGAGCCGAGCGGATAATTCGGGTCGTCCGGCTCGTAGGTCTTGCCCGTATCCGGGTCGGTCCACCTCGGCTTTATAAGTTTTCCGCCCGACCTGACTATCCACAGCCCGGTCGGCGTTTCGTATCCTGGTTTGCCCAGCCCAACGGGAAAACTCCTGACAAACGTATCCTGCAGGTACAGGTCCATCGTAAAACTCGAACGGCACACCCTGGCGTTAAAGGGGCCGTTAATAACTTTGATGCTCTGGTCCGCCTGCAGCGCTTCCGGGCTTGGTATGCCGTTTATCCGCTGCAGTATCTGCCACGGGACCTTATATTTGTTGCCGATTGTCGAAAGCAAATCGCCGCTCTGTACCTTGTATATCCCGCAAAGCGTATCATTCGGGTAGGCCGTTTTGCTGAACAGCCACTTATCAGCCAGCTTTGAAAGTTCCTGCTTGACGGCATTGCGCTGCCGGTCGCTGATGGGTTTGCCCAGCAGCTCGTTTAGCATCTCTCTGGCCTTGATAACTTCAATCGGCCTGGCGTTGAGCAGGCGCATCGCCTCGGCGATAACTATCGCCGCCTGGGCGTCGGCCCCGATGCTCGTTTCGACAACTTTTTCTACCGGCGTTTTTTCGGCTATGGTACTATCCGTCATGACGGGCGGCGGTTCGACCCGGGCTGCTTCTAATTCAATATTTTCCGGCGGTTCAATTTCGTCCGGCTTTTCCGCAGTCGCTTCCATCGGCGGCTCCTCGTTCAAATCAAGCGGCATAGAGAAACGGGCCGGTTGTTCGACGGGCTCTTCGACCACCGGCGCAGCTGCTATAGGTGTCGGCTGTTCCGATTGCGGCTGCTGTGCCTGGGCGGACTGCTTTTGTTCGGAAAGACTATAGAGGGTAATAATTGCAATTAGTATGATAGCGGCCGCCGCACCGGCGAAATATATCCGCCTCAAATACCGCGTCCGCGGCGTGACATACGTCCTTGATGGGTATCGAGCCATCCTGAAATCCTTTCCGGTTACGGCTCGGCTCTTTTATTTGTTGCGTTCACCTTATTAGCGCCTTCGCCGAGACGAGTTCGCTACGATTTGGCCGAGTTAAAGTATATTACCGTCTCGTCGGTCACCAGCATATCGACCGGTACGTCATGCTGTATCACCATTATCTTGTCAACCACCTGTTCTGTAAAGGCAAGTCCGCACCGGACTGCCTTGAGCCCGTCATTCGAAAAAAACCTGTCGTAATACGAACTGCCCCTGCCAAGCCGGTTGCCCGATTTATCGAACCCCAATCCCGGCGTAATGACCATCTCAATCTCTTCGAACGGTACGGGAGCGCCCCTGACCGGGTTCCGCAGGCCTGCGACCTCGGTCGAAAAGCCGGTCTCGAGCGTCTTGATTTCGACCGGAATCATATGCCTTTGCTGCCATGAGATTTTCGGAGCGGCGACGGTTTTCCCTTTCTGCCAGGCGTATAAAATTATTTCAGCGGTATCAACCTCGTGCGGCAGCGAAAGATAGGTCATTATCGTACCGGCCTTTGCAAACTGCTCTGTTTGTATGAGATTCTGGCAAACCTTTCTACTTCTTGTGCATCTGTCTTCGGGGCTCATATCGAGGAGCACCTCGCGGAAATGCTGTCGCAGCTGCGTTTTGTCCATTTACCCGTCCTTACCCAAGCTACCCTTATTGTTATCTTTTATCAGGTGCTGGAGCTTTTGTAAATACTCACTTATGTTTTTTTCGTACCCCCGGCTGCTCGGCCTGTAGTATTTTTTCCTTACTTCTTCCGGTAAATACTCTTGCGCCACAAAACCACCTTCGTAATCATGGGGATATTTGTACTCCTGGCCGAACCCCATCTTTTTTGCCGCTGCGTAGTGAGCGTCTTTTAAATGCTTCGGCACCGCCGCGGTCTTTTTCTCTTTGACGTCTGAGACCGCCCGCCACACCGCCGCCGCTGAGGCGTTCGACTTCGGCGCACAGGCCGTGTAAATTGCCGCCTGGGCCAGTGGAAGCTGCGCTTCGGGAAAACCCACAAATTCCGATACCTGCACCGCCGCCGCGGCCAGTACCGTTGCCATCGGGTCGGCGTTACCTACGTCCTCAGCGGCACAAACGACAATCCGCCGTGCTATAAACCGCGGGTCCTCACCGCCGGCTATCATCCGGGCCAGCCAATACACCGTCGCATCCGGGTTGCTGCCCCGCATACTCTTTTGGAATGCACTTGCCAAATCATAATGAGTATCACCCGTCCCGTCGTATTCGATGCTCTTTTGCTGAATCGACTCTTTGGCAACTTCGAGGTCAAACGTAACCTTGCCTTTTTGTTTGCCCTGTGCCATCTGGGACAAAACGCCTATTTCCAGTGCCGTCAGCGCCCTGCGCGCATCACCGTCACCCATAACCGCCAGGTATTTCAAGGCTTTCTCATCAGCCTGTACTTTGCTCTTGCCCAATCCCCGCGCGCAGTCACTTATCGCGCGCTCAAGCAGCTTAACAACATCATCTATACCCAACGGCTCGAAACGAAAGACGGTGCTCCTGCTGATAAGCGGGGAGTTCACCGCAAAATATGGATTCTCCGTCGTAGCACCTATCATAATCACGACACCCGACTCCACGTCATCGAGCAGAACATCCTGCTGGGCCCTGTTGAAGCGGTGAATCTCGTCGATGAACAGAACCGTTTTTGTTCCACTTGTCACCAATCTGTCTTTGGCCGCGGCAATAACCTCGCGAATATCTTTCACTGTAGCCGCAGGCGCACTTGTATAGTGAAATTTCGCTTGTGTGTAATTGGCTATGACCATTGCCAGGGACGTCTTACCGCTACCCGGCGGGCCGTAGAATATCAGGCTGCTCAGCCTGTCCGCCTCTAACATTCGCCGCAGCAGCTTGTCTTTGCCGAGGAAATGTTCCTGGCCGAGGAACTCGTCCAGATTTACCGGCCGCATCCGCACTGCCAACGGCGCCGCCGCATCGAGTCTCGCCTGCTCGGCACCCGAGAAGAGCGTACTATTTTTGCCGTTCGATTTCATAAAGGAACAATTATACCTTAGGTGCCCCCAAACGCGAAACATCGCGTTTGGGGAACCCCTTACCCTGACCTGTCAAGAATAGGATTAGTCCCTATTTTTCTGCACGCGCGACCACAAACTGGGCCGTATCGACCAGGGCCGTCTTTGCTGCACAGTCCGGCAGTGCTCCCAGTGATTCTATCGCCCGGTTAACGTATTGCCGCACGCAAGCCCTCGAGTAGTCGACACTGCCGTTATCAGTCAGTATCTCTGCAAGCTCATCTTTTGCTTTTGGCTTACTGCTGCCGGCAAGGCTGATTATTTCCTTTCGCCGGCTGTCATCGACGCCGCCGAGCAGGTGTATCAAAGGCAGCGTCGGCTTGGTCTCGACAAAGTCCGTACCTAACGTCTTGCCCGCCTTTTCTTCATCACCTACGATGTCGAGCACGTCATCGGCAATCTGAAACGCGATACCGAGATTTAACCCGTAATCACCGAGCTTCTGTGTCGTATCCGCGTCTGCACCGCCGAGTTTAGCTCCAATCCGGCAGCAGCTCCTGAAAATTTCCGCCGACTTGTCGGCTATAATCTCGATGTATTGCTCCTGAGTTAGCCGCCAGTTTTGCTTCTGAAGATTCTGATTCAATTCTCCCTGGCAGGTCCTGCCCGCCGCTGCCGCAATCGCTCCTGCTACGTCGCTATGCAGCCGGGCCGACATGCTGAAGACCTTGCTCAAAAGAAAATCACCCAGCAGCACCGCCGATTCATTCCCGTACAACCTGTTCAGTGCCTGCTGTCCCCGCCGCTTTTCAGCCTCGTCGATAACGTCATCGTGCAGCAGCGTCGCCTCGTGGATAATCTCGAAAACGGCAGCGACCTTGATATGTTCCTCGACAATCTTTCCGCCGCACAGGCCGCTCAGCAGCACCAGTCCCGGCCGGAGCATCTTGCCCGACTGCGAACGAATATGCACGATGAGCCTTTCAATGCCCGCGGTCTGCGGGTGTCCGCAGAGCTGTTCGGAAATCACCTTCTGGACGTTCAGCAGGTACTCTTCGATGATTGAGAATGGTTCTATCACCCGGTAAGGCCCATTGGCTGAGATTTGCGACCGCTTCGCCGATTCCATCAAATACCGCGGATAAGTAAAATTCTAATATCTAAACTCGAAATCCTAAACAAATTTTAATGACCAAATCTTCCAAATCCCCAAATGGTGGTTTCGGACATTTGAATTTTTGGATTTTGAAATTGTTTAGAAATTAGGATTTAGGATTTTAAATTTTTTCTTTCCTGTTCAAAGGTTTTGAATACTTGAATTTCAGGTATTGCGAAACAGAGCACCGAACCCTATCGAGAGTGGGCGTACTCGAAGAACTTCTTTCGCAGCAGCTTTGTGATTGGACCGGGCCTGCCGTCACCGATTTTCCTGCCGTCAATCTCGACGACCCCGATGACTTCCGCCGCAGTTCCCGTCAAAAACAGCTCATCACTTATATAAAGGTCGAACCTCGTCAGGTTCGTCTCGACCACCCTGATTTTTTCCTTTTTCGCAAGTTTCATCACGACGCTGCGGGTGACACCTTCGAGGCCGCCGGCTTCTGTGGGCGGACTGAAAACGGCGCCGTCTCTGACCATAAAAACATTGTCGCCCGTCGCCTCGGCAACATATCCCATATGATTGTACATAATCGCTTCGGGTACGTTGTTGTCCAGGGCCTCAATCTTCGCCAATATGTTGTTCAGGTAGTTCAGGCTCTTTATCTGCGGCGGTATCGCCAGGGGGTGATTGCGAACCGTAGTGGCGCTGATTATCTTCATACCCGTTTCATAAAGCTCTTCCGGATAAAGCTGAATGTTGTCGGCGATTATATAGATGCTCGCATTTTCACAGATAAAGGGATTCAAACCGAGTGTACCTATACCGCGCGTAGTCACCAGGCGGACGTACCCGTTGACAATTCCATTGGCCGCGACCGTCTCCAGGACGGCCTCGGTCATCTTCTTCTTCGTAAGGGCTATCTCAAGCCGGATGCCCAGTGCCGAATCATATAGCCTGTCTATATGAGCCGCCAGTTCGAACACCTTGCCGTTATAAACACGGATGCCCTCGAACACGCCGTCTCCGTAGAGCACGCCGTGGTCGAAAACGCTTATCTTAGCGTCTGCCTCGTCAACCAGCTTACCATTGAGCCAAACCTTCAGACTCATATAAATCTCCAAAAAATTCGGACCGGCTCGCGGCCTTTATTCTATTTATCCTGCCTGATTACTCCGTCGGCCAATCGGATAATCCGTTTTGCCCGGGCTGCTATCCGGTCATCATGCGTTACCATTACAATAGTCTGCCCGGTCCCGTTCAACCGTTCCAGAACCTTCAGGATACCATTTCCTGTCTCTGAGTCAAGGTTTCCCGTCGGCTCATCAGCCAGCAAAATCTCCGGCTCGTTCATCAGGGCTCTGGCTATCGCCACCCGCTGGCGCTCACCGCCGCTGAGCTGGTAGGGCTTATGTCTGACCCTTTCAGACAGGCCGAACTGCTCCAGAAGCTCAGAGGCCCTGTTTTTCGCGGTCCGTCTGCATACCAGCCAGCCGGCAAGGCTTTTTCCCGCCATCTTCGGCAGCAGCACGTTCTCCAACACATTCAGTTCGTCTAAAAGATGATAAAACTGAAATACAAAACCCACCGTCCTGTTGCGAAACCGGTTTAGCCGTCGTCCTGATTGCCTGGACAGGTCGCTGCCTTTAAAACAAACCCGTCCCTTATCGGGCCTGTCCAGCGCACCGAGTATATGCAGCAGCGTACTCTTGCCGCTGCCCGACGCGCCCACAATCGCGGCAAACTCGCCCCCGGCCAGTTTCAGATTCAGACCCCTTAGGACGCGAACCCTGGTCTGGCCCATCCGGTACGATTTGTGAACGTCCTGTGCTTCCAATAGATAATCATTTTTCATAACTGAGCCACCTGCAGAGTATCAACACATTTGATTCTGCCCGCCCGCCAGCTCGGCAAAAGCGCACCGAGCAGACACGCTCCAATCGCACAGAGTATTATTATTGCCAGCACCTTCAAGTCAACGGTGTTGGGTATGTCACCTATCGAGCTTATCTGCCGGTCCCACAACTGGAACTGGAACTTTTCGAACATCCAGTCTTCAATTTTGTTGATATGAACAAGGAACCGCCAGCCGACCAATACACCGATTGCCGAACCGGCCAGGCCTATCAGAAACGCAAAGTTCAAAAATACGGAAAGTATGCTAAAACCACTGGCCCCCACGCTCTTGAGTATCCCAATGTCCTTGCTCTTGTGGCTGACTATCATATAGAAGACCACGAGTACGATAAACACCGTAATCATCCCTATCAGAGAGAAGCAAACTATCATCATCGTCTGCTGCGTCTCAACCAGCGCCACGATTACCTTGCTGAAATCCTTCCAGCTTTGGACCTGCACCTGGCCGAGAAGATTCTCATACGGCGCTCCTGCTTTTGAAGCGACAAAACCATCCCACAGATTTTTGACTTTCTGCGTTCCTTTGTTAAGTGTCACCCCATTCTTGAATTTGATATGAATGTGCGTAATGCGTTTGTGCCCGGTCGCCATACCGCAAAGAAGCTGCACGTCGTCAATCGGCAGGAATATCAGTCGCCTGTCCAGGCTGTAGCCGGCCTCGAAGTGGTCGCTGTAATAAAAAGTCTTGCTGTTAAGCTCTCCAGTTCCCACCCTGGCAAGCGCGCCTTTGGCCGTCAGGGGTACACAGCTTATTTCGAACGCAGCCTTTACCGGCCTGCCGGTGGTGTTGTAATTGCCCTGTATATCCTTTTCGAAAATAATATTTATGCCCGGTACGCAGCCCGGAAGATTCACATCGTAAGCAGGCCGAAAAACGTCTGCGACGTCGTTCTTGTGGTATTCAATCCATTTTCCGAAACCCATCACCTTGCTCAAAGAAACCGGCTCGACCCCGGCTATCTCTCGCACGGATTGGCCGTAAACGTCCAATCCACCCGTTTCGTTCACAGAGACAAGCCCATAACTATTGACTACCGGCGTCGCGGCCTCTACGTAAGGTTCCTTTCGCAGGATATCCAGGAACTCATCGTAATATCCGAACCCCACCAGTGATTTCGTATAAACCACACAGTCACCGACCGAGCTATGCACTTTTTGTTTGAAATCTCGGCTTAAGCCGGTCAGTACGGTTATCACTACGAAGACCACGAACACGCACAGCGCCACTGCGGCTATCGCGAAGTAGCTTATCCGCCGTCTTATCAAATACCTAAATGCCAGAGTAAACTTATACACCTTTATTCCTGTTATTCGTACCTGAGAATCTCAACTGGCCTTGTCCTCGCTGCAATTATTGCAGGTATCAATACGCCGACCAGACATCCTATGACCGCCGCGGCGGCTATCCACGGCACTGCGGACCAGTTCACCTGATGTGGTATCGTCGCCAGTCCGTATGAGCTCGTCCGCCACAGCTTGATTCCGAAAATCATTCGCACCCATTTTTCGAGAATGTTAATATTATGGGTAATAACCATACCCATAATCACACCAAGCGCCGTTCCCACTATACCTGCACAGATTCCGAACCCGGCAAAAATCGAAGCAGCCGCGACGCTCGATGCTCCGCAGCTCTTTATTACCGCGATGTCTTTTTGTTTGGCGGTTACTATCATGTAGAAAATGCAGAATATCAAAAGGACCGCCACAGAGCATATCACGGCGAATATCAGGAGCACTACCCGCAGCTGATTTTGAAGGTCGGCAAACACGTCCGCGTACCAGTCCTGCGACATATGTACCGCAAGCCGCGGAATCTCTTCAGCCGGAAGCTTCATCCGATTTAGCGCAAAATCATACCACTTCCGCTCTATTGGGCCGACCATGGACCGTGGGTTGATGCCCTGTTTTAATTTGACTTTAATAAAGCTCGGCCTGTTTGCCTCCTGCTCGCCGAACCTTATCCGGTGGAACTGCTCGTAGGGCATATACAGGGTCTTATCTCCGAAAAAGGTCTGCGTAAATGCAATATCAGAAACCCTGAATTCCTCCACCTGACGTTTTGACCCGTAACCGATGGTCGTAAGAACTATGCGTTTACCCACAAACTTTTTTGCATCTTCGAAGTCATACTCGTCCGTATTCTCGTTCGGCTCAGCTATGACGTTTATCCCCAGCCACACACCCGGTACATCGTTATAATCCGGCACCGAAAAGTCGGGCTCCTTGTCTGAGTCTTTCTGCCTTAATAATCTTTGCCGCCAGTTGGCGAATC
>Ga0315554_1000307_pt1 | contig 28444 bp, 31 predicted proteins | sample SalMarSW160370MG_FD_202114 | JGI IMG/M metagenome (GOLD analysis project Ga0315554, IMG submission 202114) | Salt marsh sediment microbial communities from the Plum Island Ecosystem LTER, Massachusetts, United States - Salt Marsh Sediment SW1603-70 ...
CCATTACCAGTTGAAAGCTCAGTTGTATTTGGCGGCTTTGTCACAAGCCTTTCAAGAACTGCGCTCGTTGCAATCCGAGCTTTCTCAGCAGCCCTTGGTTGCGTAACATGAGTTATATAACCGAACGTTTCAATATTAATAAAAGTATAGGGGTTAATCTAAACGGGGACTTAGATATAAATCCCGCAGGGAAAGGGACAGCTCTTGGGAGCAATCATTCGCTCATAAGTTATTTAGTAGCTATGAATGAATATCACTGCAGCAGTATTGAACAGTTAATAGTCTCAATAAATTGATCTTGTTAGCGCAGTCAAAACCTTTCAGCAATTAATAGGATTGCCAAAACGATAACAGTCACAATCCCATTTCAGGACATTTTAGTTTTGGATAAAAAGGATTCTACTACTATTGGTTGACTGGAAGTTGAAAAGCGTTTACAATCTCATATTTTTTTCGAATTTCTGGGTTGTCACCTTGGAAAGGTTTGCGTTCCAGATATTCGGTTAAATAGGAGGCAAAAAAGTTCGTGGTTATGTGGTAAACGAGAGGAGAGAATTCTTCGCGCATATTCCCAAAAATTGGTAAAACATAATCAGAGTGTGGTGCAATCTCTCGATCATCATCCCCAATAATCGAAACCACCCGACGTCCATAGTGATGTGCAGCATATGCCAACTTCGCTGCACGCTGGTAACATCTTCCAGGAGGAGCGATAATAAACACTGGCATATCTGTGGGGTAGGCGAAGCGCTCAACGTGAGCCCATTCCTCTAAATCCTGCCCGATCGCAAATACACCTGCTGCTTCCACAACTTTGGCGGCACAAAAGAGGGCTGTTCCGTAGCTTGGACCGCTCCCTAAGAACATCATCATTTGCGCATCTTTCAGTGCATTTGCAGCTTTTTGAGTGGGTATTTCTGCAGCGTGTATTGTTCTCTCCATTGCGTCTGCTAAATGAGCGAATTGCTCGCGGTTCTTAATTAAAACGGATTTATGCTGGCTTTCAGTGACTTCACTGATGTAAAGTGCTAATAATCCTAATCCCATTAGACTTGCGTTATAAGTGCGGATACCCGGTGATGGACCCATATCCGGAAGGTCAACACATATTGTTCGCTGGGCAACTGTGGTGACCTGGCTATCCGGAGTACCTGTAAGCGCGATGGTTAATCCACCATACTTATTGGCTCTTGACAATCCTTGAACCACACGCTGGGTTTTACCTGAAGCTGACACACCGATAACGAGGGTGTCATTCGGCTCTTTTACTCGCAACCATTCAGCTTGATAATCTAAAAAACGTTGTGAACTCATGGGTTCACAAGGGATGTCGGCAATATTTTCAAATGCCATTTCCATAGCGCGGGCCGCATGGTATGAATCGCCGTCGCCAAAGATGAATACCCGACGGATCAAGTGTATTTCTTCAGGACTCAATGTAGCTTTGACAATCTGGGTAAACAGGGGAGTTTTCTCACTCATTACATTGGCTAAATCCTGAGCTTGGTTGATGAGAACTGATGGTTCCATAATTGCCAGAAATTCCTTTCTTAATAAATTGAGTTCTGAATGAGCTGAATAGATGATTGAATCTATCGAGCAAGAATTAATTCAAACTCGATACAATTCCAACGTACTCTTTTACCCGTTCTATATCAATCGAACTACCCCAGATACCTCCTTCTTCTAAACATGTGCCCACAAATGCGCCATCAGCAAAAGCAAGTCGGCGAGCCGCGTTTTCATGATTGGTGTGACCCCCAAGTATCACGGGCAGATCCGGGATAGAATTCTTTATCTCTTGAACTACTCGATTGTTGGTGTCCTCATCCTGGTGGGCGACCTCAACGGCATGAGCCCCGATGTATTTGGCCATCACAGCGGTTTCGGTAGCAGGCCTGTCTCCTATAGCTCGATAATGCATACCATCCACCTCAGCTATAAGCTTGATGTTTTTGGCCCCAATTTGAGCGCGGTAGGTCATGAAATCGTAAGGGTTAGCAATTACAGTCCCCATAGCTGTTTGAGTTGCTCCGACAAGTGCAGTGCATCGAATATAAGATCCCCCACACACTTTGGCAACAGCCACAGATGGTTTGAGTCCATTAAACATGAAATGAACACCGATTTGGAACTCAGGGCTAGTGGCTTTCGCAACTTCGTGGACAATTTTTGCCATTCCAACCACACGAGCGTAATCTGCTTCATCTCCTGCCGGGTAAACTCGATCGACGGTTTGAATCAAACAGCCATCCGCTCCACCCCGATCGAGCGCAATCGCGTCCTTGACGGCTTTATCCAGCGCCTCTTCCAACATGCCCTCCTCATGATGAGGGGTGCCTGGCAATGGCTTCAGGTGGATCATTCCCAAGACAACCTTTTTCTTTCCCAGTATGTCAAAACTACGCATATTATCACCTTCTTGAAAAAAGCGTAAATGATTGATTAAACTATGTCCCCTCGATGGTTATATCCACGGTGTATTCCGAACCCCAAGAACAAGAAAACCCGAGCTTAAAGAGACGAATGTTATAGCCTGGTAAATCATCCGATCGAATTTTCTATACATCCTGGGTGTGTCTAAATTATTTCGCCAATTACGATGTCGTAGCCACTTCTAGTTGTAAGCCCGATAAAGTCTAAAGGCAATATTTCATCTACCCAAGATATTTCGCTTTAATATTTCTCGGCGAGCTTATTATAACATCATAATATTGTGGGTTAGCCAGGTTTTTTCTCCCTACCGATACAAATTACTTTTCCTAATAATATTAGCGTGGCCGTGCAGCCCGTTATAGCCGAAATCAGGGTCAATTGCCGATGATTTTTAGGAAATTCTACTTAACAGGCAAAATGAGCGTAATTTAGCGTATATATGTGTCTCTGTAAAAGATTAAAATTTCTAATAATTGTTGACTTTTAACCTCGATTTGTTATAATGTTATAAACAATTTATTTATCATTAAGTATTGTGAAAAAATAAATATACGTCCTGGTTGATGATTGATATCAAGGATATGGCAAGAAATTACTGCATGGCAGACCTTGTGCAAAGCCCGAATTCTCTGATAGTGAGGTAATCACCTTAATGTTAGCGCACGATTTCGTACCACATCCTATTGTAGTGCAACTTCTAGAGTTCATTCGGGGCAACTACCTGGACTCGTTTCCTAAACTGGTTGATCAAAACCAACTCAACCGCCTGACATGGGCTTTGCGCTTGCTCGTAGAGCAGCTGCGCCATTACTGGATGGTTCAACAAAGCGCGGTGTATGCCACGTGATATCTCATGGATTCCAAGCCCATTTCAGTGGTCGGCTACAAGTGAAGAAAAGCCGGAGTGACTTTGCTGGAAGCACCACTCATGAACATTACGTCGATCGCGATCTCAAGTAACTTGGTTCCAATCTGGCGTATGTAAGCATGCTGACCTGCCTGCCAGTTGTCTGGGAAGAATTGGTTTCTGCGAACTTAGATAAGCGGTTTGCAGTAGAAACCGTCATCGATAGCCTGTGTGTTTATAACCCCTTTGCCAATAAAGACTCCATTGGTCTTGAATGGTATAGATAAATATATGATCAAACCGACCAATTGATCTGGAATACTCAGCTATCTAATCAATACCGACAAAATTCCAAGTGTTAACCAGTAATACCTACTGATATGTCAATACCGGATTCTAGACAATTAAAGTCACATCCTATGAATTATCCCAGGGGAGATATGATGACAATTGACCGAGAAATACCAATCCCTCTCTACAGGCAGGTGGAGAGCGTATTGCGTGAGAAAATATTGATGGGTGAATTCCAGAATGGTACCTTATTACCCAGCGAGACTCAACTCTGTGACCTATACAATGTCAGCCGTATCACGGTCAGGCAAGCATTGGATGAACTGACCCGGGATGGGCTGATAAGTCGTGTTCAGGGAAAAGGAACCATAGTTAGAAACCCAGACCGTAAACCATTTAACGTCACCAGTACCACGGGATTTAAACGAAGCACCTCGAACGAAACCACGAAGGTTCATTCGGAAATATTATCTATAGACACTATCGCAAGCGATTCAACTCTACTTGAAGCGTTCCATCTTTCGTCAGTAACTAGAGATAGTAGTTTCGTTCGTATCCGGCGTTTACGATACGTCAACGATATTCCAAGTGTAATATTGACTTCATTTGTTCGAAAAGAAGTTGGGGAAAAAATGCTGGAATATGACTTAACCACGGCTTCTTTCTATGAGTTGATTGAGTCAATTGTGGGTCTCAAAATAATCTGCAATAAATGCATTTTCATTCCTGTTACTGCCACGCCAGAATTATGTACGTTATTAAAAGTCAGACCTGGTTCAGCACATTTCTATTATCGCGGTATCTCTTATGTAGAAGGCGATATTCCGGTTGAGCTTGCTACCGGTTATTATCATGGAGACAAGTTCGAATTGATCGTTACCATTCCTCATATTCGATTAGTGAAAAATGAGAATACAGACAGACGGTAAATTAGGGATCTAGTTTTCGAAGGAGGTGACATGTAGAGGACTTCTTTACGTAGAAGATTGATTTACGACAAATTCCTTATTTATTTCAATGGATAGTATTTCAATCGGATTAAAGAATTAACCAGTTTTCACACACACTTAACAAGGAGAGATAGACATGAAGAGAATTTGGCAAATTCTCCTAGCATTCTTGGTTACGATGAGCTTGTTACTGGCAGCCTGCCAACCGGCTGCGACACCGGAGGTAACTACTGGGGAAGGGACTGCTCAAGGAACAGTGGCAGAAACGCAACCTGAAGCAAAAGAGCCCGTCGTCCTGAAAATGATCTCTATTGCAGATGAGCTCGAAGCAAAAGCACGAGCCGAGATGATGGATGAATTTCATCAAATCGATGGTGGAAAGTGGTCTTATGTCACCGTTGAGTACGATGCTAAGCCCTGGGCAGAATTATTCCCATCCATCGAGCGGTCCGTAGCTACTGGAACTGAAGTCGATATCATCCAAGCTGATGGTCCTGATGTTAAACACTTCGCCTGGGCAGGTGTAATCACGGATCTGACAGACTACTATACAGAAGAAGAACTAGCAATCTTCGCACCGGCATCCATCTCTGAAGGTTCCTACAATGGACGCTTTTATGGTCCCCCAGAAGTTCAGAGCTGCCAATTGATGTGGTACAACCCTGAGATGACAGATGCCGCGGGTATCGATATGTCCAGCACAGATGGGTGGGTGTTCGGCGAAGGTGGCAATGCCTTGGAATACCTCCAGAAACTGACCGTTGACGAAAATGGCGATGGCACTCCTGAGGTTTACGGTTTATGGTACGGTGGACCAGGGTGGTATGACTACTTCCAGAACAATATCTTGAGAAGTTCAGGTACGCCTGGGTCTTGCTCCTATGAAAGTATGGGTCCTGATGGGGTTACATTCACAGGCTATATTGACTGCGATGAACGCTTAAAGGCATACCAATTCATGCAGGACCTTGTATATGAGTATAAGGTGCAGTCCACTGAACCACCCACTAACCCCTTGCTCTCAGGTTTTGTAGCCACACAGACCTATCAGGATATGATCATGGGTACCCAGAAGGATCAGTTCCCAGACTTCAACCTAAAGGCTATCGAACCTCCCTACTTCACGACGCCTATCTGCCAGACCGGTAGCTGGCACTATGCCATTTCACCCAACACCAAACACTTAGAAGAGGCCCTTGCGTTCGTTAAGTTTGCTACAAGCGATGCGGGTGCAATGTATATGTGGAAGTACAAGAACCAGCTACCTGCGAACGTGAACCTCTACAATGTCATCCCCGAATTCCAGGAAGAGGGTCCTCGCAAGTTGATGACGGAATTCTTCCTCCAATATGGTGTCCCCCGCATCGAGACTCCTGCATATACTGAATACAACGTTTTGTTCGGAGATATGTACGGCGCTATGATGGCGGGTGATGATGTCACTGAAGTAGCCCAAGAATACGCCAAGAGGATGGATGAAGCTACCGCCAAATATGCTGGGTGGAAGAAATAATCGTCAATCTACCAATTATTTCTGACCGCCGATAGGTATGAGCGCGAGCAAGATAGCGCTCGCGCTCATACCTCCTTTAAAGGATGGCGAAGTATTTTTAATTTATCTGTAACTTTATCTGCATACCGAATAATTCCTGAAATTATTTAAAGATTATGAAAATTACACAGGCTATTAAGAGGGTAGATTCTCCCACACAACTTCGATGGTGGCAGAAGTACAGAAACCGTAACCTAGTCATTGCTTTTCTTTTCGTTTTTCCTGCACTATTGAACTTTTTATTATTTCGCTACCTGCCGATATTTTGGGCTGCGCGCACTAGTTTTTATCGATATAGTTTCTTTAAAGGTTTTGAGGGTTTTGTCGGATTGGATCATTACATCAAGATATTCACCAATGATCCCGAATTCATCAACAGTCTGAAAGTAACATTGATATTTGCATTGACAAAGGTACCTATTCAGGTGGTTTTAGCTCTCGCGCTGGCTGTCTTTGCGGTTCGTAATATCCCTGGTATGGGGGCAATGCGAGCAATTATCTTTATTCCCGTGGTGACTTCCTTTATTGTTGTTTCAATTGTTTGGGGTATGATGCTGAATAAAGATGTGGGGTTGGTTAACGCAATTTTACAGACAGTGGGACTACCGCGCATGGAATTTCTTAGCAGTAAAGCCAATGCGCTCCCTTCAATCATCATGATTTCCATATGGAAGGACGTTGGATATTCTGTCATTGTTCTGGTTGCCGCAATGAAAGGTATATCTGAAGTGTATTATGAAGTGGCCATGGTATTAGGAGCAAATGCCTGGCAACAGTTTGTAAATGTAACTATTCCTATGTTGCGACGAGCGCTAATGTTCGTGATCGTGATTGGCACACTGGGCGCCTTTCAAGTATTTATCCCGATTTACCAATTGACCCGCGGAGGTCCGCGAGATACTACCAACGTGATCGTCTACTACATATACAAAAAAGCGTTTCAATTTGGGGAGATGGATTATGCTGCTGCTCTTTCGATTGTCTTGTTAGCCATCATGTTGATTTTCAGCTTGATTCAAATGCGCCTCATGCGTAGTGAGGATGTTGACTAGGAGATGAATAAAGATGACTAGATACAGCATATCTCAAGACACGAGATTGTCCGCTGATGTAATCAAGCACGCCAAACAAGCACAGCGGAAGAAAATAGTCATAAACATCCTCAGTTCGATGGTTACATTTATTATCTATATAGTAATCACTATCGTGTTTGTGACACCATTTATATATCTTTTAGGGAATAGTTTCCGGGTTAATTCACAATCGATATGGGGAAATCTTTTTCCAGTATCTTGGAAATCATTTATACCTTATGACGGGGTTACTTTAAAAAATTATATTCAAGCCTTGGGCCTGGATGTCGTTTCGAGGGGCTTTGGGATGAACATGAGTCGAGCTCTTTGGATCAGCTTGGCGAGTGCGACTTGTGTGATCATTTCTTCGCTAATTTTTAATACCTGTGCAGCCTACTTTTTTGCACGATTAAAATTCCCTCGCAAGAATATATTGCTTGTATATGTTCTGGCTACCATGATGATTCCTCAACAAGTGGTGATCGTACCGCTATTTCTAGTGGTCAGGTCTTTAGGCATTATTAATACATTTTGGGCTTTGGTTATCCCGTGGTATTCAAGCCCTTTCATTGTGTTTTTACTCACGCAATACTTTGCAACATTACCCTACGAGTTGGATGAAGCAGCTATCATGGATGGGGCAAACCTGCTGCAAATTCTCTACTTAATAGTAGTGCCAAATTCTCTTCCAGGATTATTAACTGTGTCATTGCTTGAATTTCAATTCATTTGGAATGAGTTTTATTGGCCGCTCGTCGCGGTTACGAATAGGGAGTTGCAACCCGTTCAGGTGCACATTGCCGCTCAATTTACCGAAAGAGATCCTCAATGGGGTCGAGTTTTTTCAGCTATGGTATTAGCATCTGCACCTATTATTCTTATCTTTATGATGGCGCAAAAATATTTCTTCCAGAGTACAGCGATTTCGGGAATAAAGGGATAGTATGGCAACAGACAAGCGTTTTCAAACTAAAGTAGTATTGGTAACCGGCGCGGCCAGCGGTATTGGACTTGCGTCAGCAATCCGGTTTGCACAAGAGGGGGCTAGATTAGCAATTGCTGATATTGATATCGAGGGCGCGCAACGCGCAGCCCAAAACATTGAAAAAATGGGGCAGGCAGCATTGCCAATTCAGGTGGATGTTGGAAAAGTAGTTGACAATCAACGAATGGTTGAAAAGATCCTACAAGAATTCGGGCAGCTAAATGTGGTTTTTGCCAATGCCGGGATTGGTGGTGGTGATATTGTCGAAAAAATGGATCCGGCAGATTGGGATCGGGTGCTTCAAATAAACTTGCGCGGCGTATTCTTAACCTGTAAGTACAGCATCCCTGCATTAGTAAAATCAGGTGGTGGAGCGATCGTGACCATGGCCTCTTCTATGGCAGGTTGGGACACTAGCCTGTCGGACGCAGCCTATATGGCCAGCAAAGAAGGGGTCACAGGCTTGACAAAAAGTTTAGCGCTGCAATTGGGTGGATATGGAATACGTGTGAACGCCATTTGTCCAGGTGTGATAAAGACGCAACTCGGCTTTCGTCCAGGTATGGACAAAAAAGAATATGAGGCAAGATACGAGAGATTTGCTAAACGTATTCCGCTTCGCAGAGTCGGTTTGCCAGAAGATGTTGCTGCTGCAGTTGCATTTCTAGCCTCAGAAGATGCACGCCATATAAGCGGCTCCATGTTACTGATTGACGGCGGTCAAACACTACAGAGCTGGAGTAATGCTCCTGCCGCAGATGCATTCCCACTTTATAACACTATAGAAGATAAATAATTTTTTCTACTACCATATCTGAGAAAGTTATCCTGACTTATCGGAGGTGAGCATGCGCGTTTTTGACCAATTAGGGAAGAAAAAGGTAGTGTTAGGGCTTATCCATCTCAAACCTTTACCAGGAACGCCCTACTTTGAGGAGGGATTTTTGGAGGAGGCTCTAAATAAAGCTCTCCGAGACTCCGCTGCGCTATATAAAGGCGGAGCTGATGGGTGTCTTATTCAAACTGTTGACCGGGTTTATCCGGTTGATGACCAGGTTGACTATGCTCGTTTGTCTGCTATGGCCAAGATCGTGCACGAAGTTTCTCGAGCAACCCCGCCAGATTTTCAAATCGGTGTACAAATCATGGCTAATGCACTTAAATCCTCGCTGGCTGTAGCCAAGGTATGCGGCGGGTCCTATTTGCGCTGTATGGCATTGGTTGGAGAAACCCAAACCGCATGGGGACTAGTGCAGGCAGCCCCTCACGATTTCCTGCAATACCGCGCTAGGATTAAGGCTAAAGACATTAAATTGATCGCTGAAGTAGATGGTATGCACTTCCGCTGGAAAGGCGGGAAGCCAACGGCTGAGGTAGCCGGTATGGCTTACCGAATAGGCGTTGACGCTGTAGAAGTAGCCCATCCTGACGAAGAGATCAATGCACGCATGGTCCATGACATCAAGACAACTTATCCTCGCATACCCGTGATTCTGGGGGGCTACACAAATCATGAGAACGTCCTGCGTAGAATGGATGAAGCAGATGGCGCATTCGTGGGCTCTTGCCTCGAAGAAGGTGGCCGGGGAGGCTATGTCGATGTTGAGCGAGTGAAAGAGTATGTCGCGCTTATTTCCAGTCTAATGGTATAAAGTTTGTGTGGATTATGTTATAGGAGGTTATAAAAATGGAATCAATGCACCCCTTGTTGATGATCGACAACCAAGTAAGGGATCTTGGCAATTTGATGCGAGAACAAACTCATCTCTTTGCCGAAACCGTTCATCATTTGCTCACAATTGAGGAGATTAAATCGCTTCATCACGTTTACACGATTGGTGATGGCGATTCGTTTCATGCGGCGCTGGCAACAGAAATGTCTTATAAAAGCATTGCGAAGGTAAATTGCGAGCCGATGAGTGCAATGAGGTTCTTGGAATATGGCGCTGACTATATACATGCAACTTTTCCAAACGATACGCTAGTTGTTGGAATCTCCGCTTCCGGAAGCACGAAACGGGTCGCACAGGCACTTGAAAGGGTCAAACAACAGCATCAGAATGCTATTACGGCAGTTCTTAGCGGTGACGTTGAAGGCAGGGTTGGGAAAGATGCCGACAGAAAAATATCTGTTGCGCTACCCGATAAAGGAAGATCACCAGGGATTCGAACATATCAAGCGAGCCTTATGGGCTTAATACTGCTGGCAATAAGAATAGCAGAAGCAAAGGGTCGAATCGACCAATCTAAGGCTAGGTCGTTGAGAGAAGAATTCGCAGTAATTGCAGATAATATTGAAAAGACCACCGAAGCTGCGGATATACCCGCAAAAGTAGCTGCTAAGGCACTGAAGGATGCCAATTATATGGTTTTTGTGGGCAGCGGACCAAGCTATGGAACCGCAACGTTTTCAGCTGCGAAAGTGATAGAAGCTGCTGGGGTATTTTCCATAGCCCAAGATCTTGAAGAATGGGCACATGTCGAAAATCTTGCTTACCCAGACGATACACCGACGTTTCTTATAGCTCCCCCAGGTAAAGGTTATTGGCGAGCCATAGAGCTGGCAAAAGCTGCTAAAGAAAAAGGACGCCGCATCGTCGCAGTTGTAAAAGAAGATGACGAGGACGTGTCCCAATATGCTGACTATCTATTACCTGTAATAGGTGATGTGCGCGAAGAGTTCTCCCCATTTATCTACCATGTTGCCGCTGATCTGTTTGCAGCCTATCTAACCATGGAATTAGGCCGTAGTTTGTTCCAGACTGACCGCCCCGAGGTTCTTGAGAGATGGGCTAAAACGGCAGCCGCACAGAGCCAACAGACCAATGGCGGTTAACCAAGGAGATGTATCATCCTGCAATATTTGCACGGAATGAAAAAAACCTCGGCGAGAAACCCATTATGATTCGTTACGTGGTTTACGGCAAAATAATCATCGATACCATTAAATGTAATGATGGGTCAATTGTTGAAAATGTATTGGGAGGCGGAGGCCCTCAAGGAGCTTTTGGCGCGCGTCTGTGGGATGAATCCGTGGGTTTATTGACACGGTCTGGAACAGATATTCACGCTAGCCCCGAGCGGATGCTAATGGATATCGATGTTGATTTATCTGGATGGGTGAAATTCCCTGACTTATCAACAGCTCATATCAAGTATCCATTCAACGAACGCGAATACAAAGATAGGAGAGACGAACTTTTACAGGAAATTTCGCGCCTTACAGCCGGGATCAATGAAATGACAAGCCGTCCCATTCCACTACCGCCAGAGTATAAAAAACCTGATGTAATCCACCTGATTACAGAACACTCGGGAGATCTTATGATTGAGCGCGCCCTCGCTCTCAAGGAGGCGGGATCAATTTTTTCGCTAGAACCGATTCTTATGCCAGCGTATCATAACCAAGATGAGATGCTACCGATAATCTATAAGGTAGATGTTGTCACGCCGGATTTCCCAGCTGCAAGCGCTATTGCTGGCAGCGAAGACCCATTGGACGTGATGAAATACTGGTCAAAGTTAGGTCCTTCACTAATTGCTATTAGGCATAGCTCCCAAGGATCTTATACCTGGGATCGGGAACATGATCAATTTTGGCACATTCCCCCGGTCCCGGTTGAGGTGGTTGATGTGACCGGGGCAGGGAATTGTTATGGAGGGGGTCTCATTGCCGGGTGGAATAGAACAAAGGATGCCCGGATTGCAGGATGTTATGCTACTGTTTCCGCATCTTTTCTCGTGAGGCAATATGGACTCCCGAAAATGACCTCAAAATTGCAGTCCGAAGCAAAAGAATTATTGGATCACGCTCTAGCTTCTGTAAAACCGTTATAAGACGTTTAGGAGAATAAGGCCTGTCGTCATCCATGATTACAACAAATAGTTTAAAGAAGAAGTTTGGTTCGTTTGTTGCCGTAGAGGATATCAGCTTGAATATTGAACCTGGGGAGATTTATGGTTTTCTAGGGCCCAATGGCGCGGGTAAAACGACAACTATTTTGATGATCCTGGGCATCTTGAAACCGACCGCAGGGGAGGTCAGAATCTTCGGGGAAAAAATTAATAAAAAACCATTCATGATCAAGAGACGAATAGGTGTTGTTGCAGAGTATCAAAACTTTTACGATGAGATGACTGCTTGGGAATATTTATTGTTCTTCGCCAGGTTGCTAGAGGTGGAGAATGCAGAGGAGCGAGCCCGAGAGCTAATGGAAAGGCTTAAACTGTGGGAGTTTAAGGATGTGCTGGTTGGTGGATATTCCAGTGGAATGCAGCGGAAATTGGGTTTTGTACGTGCGTTATTACATAAACCTGAAGTGCTGATATTGGACGAGCCGGTTTCTGGATTAGATCCATTTGGCATCGTTCAGGTTCGAGAGATATTGAATGACGAGCATGAAGCCGGTACAACTATCATGATATCTTCACACATACTATCCGAGGTTGAACGCACCGCGGATCGGGTAGGTATTATTGCCCGGGGTAGATTACTCGTCGAAGATACAATGCCGAATCTCAGACATATCGTATCTTTGCAAAGTCAAATTGAACTCGATCTTTATCAACCTGAAGAAACCTTAATCCGTGACCTCTCAGCACTACCTTTCGTAACCAGTTTGGATCGGCAAAACGATCGCTTGATCGTATCTACACAAAATAATAAAGATTATCGAGCCGAATTAGGCAGTTTTTTGGCGGGGCGAGGGGCAGTCGTCTTGGGAATGAGGATGATTGAAACATCCCTTGAGGACGCCTTCATAACCATCACTGAAAAACATATCCGCGAGTGGACCTCGAGCGAATTACAGCAGGAGAAACGTGATTAACCAGAATGCGTGGTATCAGCGCTGGAACGCTATAAAAGTAATCCGAGGGCGATACAGCCAAGTTACCCTAGAGCATTTAGGTATCTATGTAACCATTGCTATTGCATTAGTCATGTCGACTCTCGCTATACACAATACCCTCCGTTTTACAGAGAGAAATGTTGTTTTTGTCGCCAGACAGCCGCTCTTCTTGCCCATCTTTATCTGTACTGTCTTGGTTTCTTTATACCTGGGCGCAATCGCCTCTGTATCAGTATCAAGAGAGCGAGATCGCAAGACACTGGAGGCTCTCATGTATGGTCCCGTGGATGAATCTGCGTTCCTGCTGGGGATCTTTCTTGCCCACGTCCAAATATTTCTTGTTGCCCTAGCTTTTCTATTTATATGGTCAAACCTGGCGGTTTGGCTGCTAAATCTTGGGATTTCACTTGAAGTTTATAGCGTGTTTTTTGTCTCGGTCGTGATGGCCTCGGCTATCGTAGCATTTGGACTGCTTACCGCTGTCTGGGGCGATAAAACAAGAACGGCTTTGGTGATCTTTATCTTGATCCTATTGTTCCTCACAGGCGTTCAGATCGCTGACCAGATCGTTAGCAATATGGTTGTTTCATCGAACCCAACCAGCAATGACCCGATCCTCATCATACGTAATGCGCTGGCAATCGTAACCAGACTTGTCCAGTGGCTATCACCTTATGCGCAATTAATACAGGCAATGGACGCGGTGGCAAACCAGAGTTGGATTGGTTTCATAACTAATCTAGGGGTATTGGTGATTCAAACATTTGTACTACTTTTCGGAAGCGTTAAATTGCTTACTATCAAGGGGGCAAGAGGCTAGGTCATGCTAAAGGTCAGAATCAAAAAGGGAATCCCCACGAACAAATTTCTACAGATGTTAATCGTTTTAGTGATTTTGTCAGTCAATCCCATGACTGCATTTGCTCAAGAGGATCGAGTGGAGGAATTTGTTTATGGAGTAACTTTTTTTGATGGATTTCTTTATGGAAATGCTGTTTCGCCGCCCAATACCGATGCAATATACTTGATAGCCGATGTGGATAACGTCATCGCACCCAGGGTTACATTGATTTATTACTGGCCGCTAACAAATCGATATATGGCAGATTGGGAATCGAAAAACCAACTGGTTATTGGAGGGTTGGAGATCTTGGATGGCAATAAATTAATCGCCACAATTGAGCTAAACAAATATTTAGTTCAGTATGATTCCGAGAATCCCTTAGAAACATTAAAACTTCATGTCGGTGAGGATGCTGAAGCGGCCTATTCATATTTTAAAGAATTGCAGGCTCAATACCAAAATGAGGTCCAAGCCTATCATGTAGCCCAACAGGCGTATCGGGACAAAGTAAGCGAACTCTTAGAAAGTGATGCCGCAAAGCAAGGCGAGTTAACCGAAGAGGATTTTCCAAATCCTCCCCAATCGGTTCCGCCCATGACGTTGCACAGCCAAACTGTAGCTGAAGGTTTCGTGGTTTCTTTGCCTGAGGGTACTTATCACATAAGAATGAGACTGCCTAATGGTAGTATCCAACCTGATAGCGAAAAAAGGATAGTGGTTTTTTCGAAGTTGCAAGAGGGGTCTTCGTACAACGTGGTTCCGGAATCTCGTTGGACAAAGCCTGAACAATCAGATTTTGAGGATAATGCTATTTTTACAATTGCTGGTGCGATCATCTATCTTACGCCATTCCGCCAAGGGAAATATAACGAATACTATTATAGACATATGGAGGACCCTCAAGACCAGAGTTCCAGGATAGACCGGAATATTTGGGTATCATTTGAACCCTTGGAAAACGTAACCTTGGAGGTAAAGCAAGGCAAGAAAGTAATCGAGCAACTTCCTTTAAGGGGCTTCGTAGTCCAGCAATTATCAGGCAGTGCGAAAGGATACCAGGTAGTGACATTCAATCCAGAGACAAGGGACAAGCCATCCTTTGAAGGATATCAAATTGAGTTAGGGAATTCTCTATCAGGGTTCGAGGTCCAATTAATCGATGAAAACAATTCGATCATAAGGGGGAGCCAGAGATCGATACGTACCTTGAACACAAATCGGGCTTGGATTATGTACCTGATTGCTACTTTACCGTTTTTTGCTGGTATCGGCATTAGCTTAGAGCGTTTAAGAAAAATTCGAAGAATTATGCTTGGTGAGTAAATTCACTAGGGATACCATATGGAAAAAGCTCGTTTCATAGCAATTGGACAATGCCTAGGGGTTCTTATATTGATGTCCTTTGGATCTGTCTTGATGAAGATAGCATTATTTGAAGTAGATCCAATCACCTTCACTTGGGTGACAGTAGGAATAGCAATGATAGTTATGAGCCTATATACCTTTGGATTCCGTCGTGAGCGCGTCCCCAAGAGTCTAGGGAAGCAAGTTTGGTTCTTTATCATCATGATTGGCATCTGCAATTTTTTGATATCCAGATACTCACGCCCATTTGCTATGCAACGACTTCCGGTTGTGACCGTTTCATATGTAGGGAATTTTATTGGTTTTGTAACAATGGGCATGAGTGTATTTATTCTTAAGGAAGTACCCACGATTTTTCAGTTGATCGGTGCACTGATAGCCTTTACAGGTATTCGAATTTTCTTCCTTGTTGGTCCAACATCTTACGAGTTGGTAGGTATCTTGTTTATTCTAGTGGGTATTTTTGCAGTAGCATACACCAATAATATTGCCAGAAAGCTGGCGGTCGTTACCAACAACCAAATAAGTAATAACATCGTATCAACCGTTGCCTTGTTGATTGGTGGGACGGTAACTGTTGTGATTGGATTAATTTTAGATTGGCCCCCACAAATTCATGGCTGGAAAAACTGGGGAATTATATTGTATACGTCAATCGTTACCACTTCTTTGGGCCTGACAGTTTGGAATAACATCCTGCGCACTTTACGTTCCTATGAGGCCAGCATCTTAGGTGCCTCCACAATTATTTGGACCACGATTATGGCCGTCATAATCCTCGGAGAAACCCTGACCAATTACAAAATTGTGGGGATGTTATTAATGGTGATTGGTTTAATCCTTGTCCAGGTCCGAAAGGGAAGACTAGATGTACTTTTCGACCGGCTTAGGAAGAAATTTGCCGCCTGTACGAGTGCATAAAACGGCTTCCATATCCGACATGGAAAATTCGTGAGTAAATAATAAATGACGCGTGAAAGAGCTATCGCTATCACACAAACCGTGACAATGTTGGTGTTCATGTCCCTGGGAACTGTATTGACAAAGCTGACTTTGTCAGAAGTATCTCCACTTACTTTTACCTGGGTTTCATTGGTTATCGGCGGCACAATTCTGATCACTTATACATTCATTATCCGTAAAGAGCGTATTCCTCGAAATTTAGGCCGGCAGGTTTGGTTATATATCTTTGCCATTGGTTTCTTCAATTTTGTGGTAGGCAGATTTTCGTTGATGTATGCCCTCAATTTGATGCCAGCGACTACAAACACCTATATCACCAATTTTATCGGTTTCATAACCATGGTAATGAGTATTTTTATATTGAAAGAAGCCCCAACCATATTCCAGGTAATGGGAGCAGTGATTGCCTTTTCAGGATTACGTGTTTTCTTCCTTCAAATCCCTCCTGCCTCGGAACTGTTAGGTATTGTAATTACATTTATTGGGATTATAGGCATTGCTTACACAAACAACATTGCCCGAAAGTTAGCGATTGTTACAAATTTCAAGCTAAGCAATAACATCATTTCCACCATGGCTCTTATCATGGGGGGGAGTATTACCGTATGCATTGGTCTAATATTGGACTGGCCTCCTCAGATCAGCGGATGGCAAAACTGGGGAACAATCCTTTATTCTGGCTTCATTGGAGTCGCCATTGGTTTGACTGTTTGGAATTATATACTCAGAACACTCAGGTCATATGAAGCGAGCATTTTAGGTGCTTCGACAGTCATCTGGACAGCCTTGTTAGCAGTTCCAATATTAGGTGAAAGATTAGCGAGTAACCAGCTCATCGGTATTGGATTGATGCTCGCTGGCTTAGCTCTTGTCCAGGTACGAAGAGGTCGGTTCGATCAATTGACCAGGAGGATTATTGAGCTTCGAGCTAACAAATAATCAGAACTTTTTGATCAATCCGAGTGTCACCAAATGGATCTTTTGTTTTTATATTTCTATTATCCTTTAATCAGGGATATGAAAATGCAAGAGAAGCACGGTGATACTTTGTTACTTCATAATCTCAGCTATCAAATATATTCTATTCTGAGGAGAGGCACACCAAAATGAATCCCATGCATCCCCTGGTCATGATCGATCAGGCGAAAGACTTAGGAAAAGTAATGCGCGAGCAGATCAAACCGATCGACAGGATTGTGAGAAATGCATTGACGCCATTGGAATATCGGTCATTACACAGGGTATATACAACTGGGGACGGCGACTCTTTCCATGCTACCATGGCAGCCGAGATGGCTTTCGAGGATATTGCCCAAATCACCTGTGAACCCATGAGCGCAATGCGTTTCTTGGAATACGGAGTTGATTATATAAACACATCATTTCCAAATGATACATTGGTAGTTGGCATTAGTGCTTCAGGGGGTACGAAAAGGGTGGCACAAGCATTGAAAAAAGCCAAGCAGGTCAGCGCAAAATTAATAACAATGGCTATTAGCGGGAGTGTTGATGGCGTCGTAGGGCAGAATGCAGATCGTAAAATCCTTGTGCGGATACCAGATATGGGGAGATCCCCAGGTGTACGGACGTACAGCGCGAGCTTGATTGGATTAATTCTGTTAGCCATTAGGATTGGTGAGATTAAGGATCGATACCATCAAACTGAAGCGAACGCCATGCGTCATGAGTTGATCGAGTTGGCAGATGTGGCTGACGCAACTTATAAAGCCAATTTGAATCCAGCTAAAGAAGCAGCAAAAGCCTTAAAAGACGCAGAATTCATTATCTTTGTTGGGAGCGGACCCAGTTATGGTACAGCGCTGTTCTCTGCAGCTAAAATTATCGAGTCATCAGGGGTTGTCTCGATGGGACAAGACCTGGAAGAGTGGGCTCATGTTGAGCGATTTGCCTATCCAGACAATACGCCTATATTTATTATTGCGCCTACCGGCAAAGGATACTGGCGAGCCGTAGACTTAGCGAAATCGGCTAAGGATCTTGGTCGGCGGATCCTTGCTGTGGTAAATAGTGACGAGAAAGAGATCACCAGACTCGCGGATTTCGTATTCCCTGTCATCGGTGGGGTTCGTGAAGAATTTTCACCATTGATCTATCAAATAGCTGCTGCCCTCTTCGCATCTTATCTAACTGAAGAGCTCGGCAGAAACCCCTTTCAAACCAATAGACCAGAAGTGTTGGAAAGAATGGCAGCAATGTTTGCTGCTCATCGAACGCCATCTGAGGCAGGCGACAACAAACCTAATTAACGTGATAAAAAAATATTTCCAGGGAGAAAGTATCATGTTGAAAGTGATAAATTTTCAATCATCCGCTCGAGAGGAATTAGTTAATTTAAAGGATGAAATTGAGGCTTTTGTAGGGGATAGCAAAATAGATGCAGGTTTATGCTTTGTATATTGTCCACATACAACCGGTGGACTGGTAGTGAATTCATATTTAGATCCTAACACGCCAAAGGATATCTTGCACGAAATCGACCGATTAATTCCTACAAGGTTGGACTTCTTCCACACATTTGATACACCCTCTGACGCCGCCGGACATGTGAAATCCAGCCTGGTTGGTGTTTCTGCTGTATTTGTGATTGATGATGGGAAATTGATGTTGGGTCACTCGCAAGGGATATTGTTTGCGGAATTTGATGGTCCTCGCGATCGCATGATTTTTGCCAAAATCATACCGGGATAAATTGAGCTTAGAACTTATTCCGACAATTTTATAAGAGTTCTAGATCATTATGAGTGATAAAAATCGATCGTAGTTCGTACATACGCTGAGCGTCACCCCATCACTCCTTAACCTCTCATGTAACGAAAGCACGTGGATACAAAAGGATTGAAATGCTATCAAGGAAAATACGAATTAGTTGTTCGCTCCAAAAAGTGATCTTGTTTCATCTTCATGGTGGGTATTAGCCTATGTTGGATTACATCATATATGGAAAAATCATCATCGACACCATTGGACTTCTTGATGGGACAGTCGTACACAATATCCTGGGGGGTGGAGGGCCACAAGGTGCTTTTGGCGCTCGTCTATGGAGTGATTCAGTTGGCATATTAACTCGTTCCGGTACTGATATCGATCTTGATCCGCAGGAAACTTTGAAAGGAATTGATGTCGATTTAGAAGGTTGGGTACAGTACACAGATTTACCAACTATGCAAAGTGGGATGTTCTACGATGAGAACGAATACATGACACCCGAAAAGAGGGCAAATTTAGAACTGGAAAAAGAAGCCCGTTGGGAAAACTTCAAAAATATGTTGGCGCGCGATATTCCACTGCCACTAAGGTATTCACAACCCAAGGTTATCCATTTGATTACCGAACACCCTCACGAGCACATGGCTGAGGTTGCCAGGCAATTAAAGAGAAATGGATCTATCCTTTCACTGGAACCTTTGATTGATTTTCGAGAATGGTCGAATAAAGATGAGATGATCGAATTCTCAAAGGAAGCCGATATCGTGACACCCGATTGGCCCTCGGCATCCAGAATCGCAGGTAGCGACGCCCCACTCAAAGTGATGAAATATTGGTCAAGGCTAGGGCCATCCTTGATTGCGGTCCGTCACGGACGACATGGATCTTACACCTGGGATTCCGAGCACGATCAATTCTGGCACATTCTACCTGTGCCGGTCAAGGCCGTGGATCCTACCGGGGCAGGAAATAGCTACGGTGGTGGATTAGCCGTGGGTTGGCATCAAACCAATGATGCATGCCAATCCGGATGTTATGGAGCCGTCTCAGCATATTCTTTAGTCCGGCAGTACAGTTTACCCAAGATGACACTCGAGTTACAAGCCGAGGCTCAGGAGTTGCTGCAGAGCGCTTTTGAATCTGTAAGAGCGCTCTGATCAAGCACTAACGCGATCATTCCATGGAAAAGAATCGTCTAGGCATTTTTGGTCTGGTAGGTCTATGTTTCAGACAATTGTTCAATCGCCTGGCCGTATGGTTAAGGTTAAATCTTTGGTTTATCTTGCTCATAGTTCCTATCTTAACAATCCCAGCGGCAAAGGCTGCCCTCTATCATACAGTCAAAGAAGAATTACGCGACCCATTTGAAATTCGCATCAAGTCACGCGAAGAATTCCGCAAGGTATTTTTCGCATTGTTCGGCCGCAGTTTTATTCTATCGTTGATCAATTTCATTGTATTAGCGTTCATAGTTGCAGCATTTTACTTTTGGATGGGCATCGAACCCCGTATTCTAAAATACATCAGCATATTGGTTATGTACTTTGCCGTCATGTGGTGGTTGTGTCAACCTCTTATCTTTCCAGTGTTGGTTGAAAATCCAGAATTACCGCTACAACAGGTATTTATAAGAGTCATTAAACTGGCTATTACCCAGCCCCTCTATGCATTAAATATCACTTTCATGGTCACGCTTCTCAACATCATAGGGATCATTTTGCTTGGTCCTATCTTGCTGGTTATCCCAACATTGAATGCCCTTATTTCTATTCAAGCTTATTGGGCTATGACGGGCGCTGAAATACCGGATCTGATTGACCCGGTAGCATACGCTAATCGACGAGATAAGCTCCGTTCTAAGTGAAAACATCTTGAAACTTTACGTGCGAGAATAAATGAACTTCAGCCCTGGACTTTCAACAAGCACAGCTATTTCTCTGGTTTTATTTGCTTCCTTTTTATGGAATACCTGGGCAATCTCTTTGAAGTATCTCAATAATTATCCTATAGATGGTTTATACATTACCATGTTTATAACCTCTTTCCTATTTGTATGGGGGGTCGGTTTCTTGTTAGATGGACCTGCCTTGATCGGGAATATCAAGGAGATATACGCCGTTGATCCAAGTCGTATTGTGGTGACCATTTTTTGCGGTATAGGATATATCATTGGAATGCGCCTGTCACTTCACGTAATGAATATCATTGGATTATCTCTCACCCAACCGATTGCCTCTTCCATTAACATATTTATTGGCACCTCCACGGCAGCCTTGATTGGAGGGGTACCCGTTGGTTTTTCTATACCCAAGATCGCCATAGCATGCATATGTTTGTTTTTTGCAGTGGGCCTGTCTGTTCTTACGGGAAGGTTACGATCCGGTGCCCAAGCCCTGGGTCAAGTGATTAGCACTTTACAGTACTCAGTGAATGATGTTTGGAAATCCACAGGATTAGTAATCCTATCTTCGTTCTTTATCCAGGCTTATACAATCGGAATCTCTTATGGCCTTCGATCTGTGACTCAAGAATCTGGTTTAGCGGTTATGCCGTTTATGGCGATGCTCGTAACCGGCGCTTTCATAGGAGCTATGGCCGGTAGTGGGTCTATATTAACCATAAAGAAGCAATGGAGAATTGCAGTTAATGCCCCCTTTTCGATCCATAAATTTGGAATTATGTCAGGTCTCTTCCACTACGGTGGAAATATTCTTCATACTTATGGCACTGCTTTTCTGAGTTCAGCGATATCCTGGCCTCTTGGAATCAGCGGCGGGTTCTGGACCCAGTTTTGGGGATTGGCATACGGCGAATACAAAGGTTCACCGCCTAAAGTGTACCTGACACTAGTATTGGCATTTATTTTCTATTTACTAGGCGCCATTTTGGTAGCCAGTATGATCTTTTAATCTGTCCAATCCACTAAATTGTTTTGATAATCATCTTTCATTGCATGATTGTCGGGAGAAAATTGGATGAATTTTAATCCTGAATTAACCACCGGTGCATCGGTATTCATGGCTATCTTTGCTACGTTCTTATGGGGTTCTTGGTTTGTCTCACTCAAATTCATCAAGGATTTCCCACTTGATGGGTTCTATGTCGTATTGTTTATTACTTCATTCATTTTTGTTTGGTCGGTCGGTTTCATCGTAGATGGTGCTGCGTTATTGGAGAATATTCGTGAGGTTTTCGAGACTGACCCAAGCAGGGTCTTGGTTTCATTAGCTTGTGGGGTAGCTTATGTTTTTGGTATGCGAATCTCATTATATGTGATGCAAATCATCGGCCTGTCTTTGACCCAACCCATATCTTCATCCGTAACCATTGTCATAGGTATATCTGTTTCAACCATAATTGGGGGCATGCCAGAAAACTATAATATTACCAGGTTAGCTACTGCGGTTGTATTTTTTATTGGTGCGGTGTTTTTAGCCATGATGGCTGCTCGTTACCGTGTGAACCCCCAAGAGACTTCGGGAAGGATAGCCGTAGTCAGCTTCACGATGAGTGATATGTGGAAAGCGATCGGATGGATTATGCTTGCGGCTTTAATATCACCTGCATATTCATTCGGTTTATCCTATGGACTAAAATCTATTACCCAACCAAATGGTTTAGCCGTATTGCCTTATATGGCAATGTTGGTTACAGGAGCTTTTTTCGGATCGATGATCTTGAGTGGTGGAATCCTGACCTACAAGAAGCAATGGAGAACAGTAATTACGGCACCTTTTTCTATCCATAGATGGGGAATCATCTCGGGCTTGGCGCATTACGGGGGAAATATTATCCATACTTACTCGACTGCTTTCTTGAGCTCAGCTGTCACTTGGCCGCTGGCGATAACGATGGGGTTGTGGACTCAGATGTGGGGACTCGTGTTTGGTGAGTTCAAAGGATCGCCTCGTAAGGCTTATGCATTTCTCTTTTCCGCCATAATCCTATACATTATCGGCGGTACGATTTCTGCAAGCCTAGCATTCTAATAATCTATCTGAGTCACAGCCAATCAATTAATTCAGGCAGATAACCACTTAACAATTATATTTGTGAGGCTGGATGGGCCGTACACATACTATTACCGAAAGACTGGATGCTGGTAAAAAGGTCCTCAACACACCACAACGACATCCTTTGCTGGTTGTCAAATTACTATATTTTTGCTACTTCATGACCTTTAGTATCTATGTAACTTATATTAATGTGTACTTCCGGAGTATTGGTTTAACAGGTTTGCAGATCGGATTGATAAATACAATTTCGCCATTCCTCGGAATGATCAGCAGTCCATTATGGGGGATGTTTAGTGATCGATTGGGTAATGTGCGTTTCCTTATGATGATGGCGGTTAGTGGAGCAGGCCTATCAATTTTAGGCTTCACAACCACACAGACATATCTAGCTATATTGTTTCTTGCAGGTGCTTATAGTTTATTCACCAGCTCTATTGTTCCTCTTTTAGATAGCACAACCTTGCTTCAATTGGGTACAGACCGAGAGAAATATGGTCTGATCCGCGTCTGGGGAACCGGTGGGTTCATTTTTGCCGCATGGGTATTCGGTTCAATCTTCGAAAACTCTGGTTTAGACGTTATGTTTTACTGGATGGCAATCATCCTATTGATCTTTTTTGTGATGTTATTGTGGTTACCGGGTCGACAAGTGACTCTGAGAACACCGGTTATAAGCGGGCTTCTACAATTGATCCGTCATCCAAGCTGGTTCTTGTTTTCAGCAAGCTTATTGGTAATGGGCATCGCCAGCAGTGGATTGCACATTTTTCTTGGAATTTTAATCAAGGAGATTGGAGGGAATGATGCATTAGTGGGGAAGGCCTTCAGCCTCGGCGCATTAACTGAAATTCCAATTATGCTGTCAAGTGTGGTACTGCTCAGGCGTTTTTCTCCACGGTCCTTATTGAGTTTAGCTTATATTTTGTATTTCATTAGGCTTTTATTGTTTGGTGTCATTTCCTCGACGGTATGGGTACTGCCCTTAAACTTATTACATGGTGTAACATTTGGGCTGTACTGGATCGCGAGTATAGCCATTGCTAATGAAATCGCCCCCGACAGTCTAAGAGCAACGGTACAAGGTACACTAATGGCTATCCTCTCCTTATCAGGAGTTTTGGGGGGATTGCTCAGCGGTTGGTTTTTCGATATTTATGGAACCGCGTCCTTGTTCCGCATTTACAGCGTATTTGCACTGGTAGCCTTACTTTTACTTTGGTTCATGCGCGAAGGCTTGTCTGAACAACCTCTATAGATAATTACTTCCACAATCCGATATTGCTGAGACGTAGCTCAATTATCGAATGGTGCTACTGTCCACCAGAAATCGTTCCAATCCTGCGGTAGGTTAAACTTCATATCGTAGGAGAAAACAGAAAACATACCATGGTGAAATAGCTCATGATGCAACATCGTGTGAACAAGGTCTATTCGCGAACAACTGTTACCAAAAATGTCAATCACTCTATCCGATAGACACGCTTTGACATTCTTCAAAACTAATTTATCAGCTTTTTCCAAGTTAGCCTTTAACTCAGCTTTCGATTTATTCCCCTTATATACGCTATCCTGAGGCAGGCTGCTAAAATCTAACATCCCTGATATGAAGGCGTCCGCGTAAGCTTCCTGTACCTTAGCCATTTCTTCATAGTGTCGAGCAAAATTGGTTAGATCCGGTTTTAAAACCTCATTGTATAGCTGGTCATCTGTAAGCTTCTCTAACAGAGAGTAGGTCATACGATGGTGGCGCATCCAAGCTTCAATAGCATTATCCAGCAACTTCTGTTCGTTAAACATAGATCTCCTCATTCGTCAACTTTCCCAATTAGATCAATCTTTATCATCTACCGCAGATAATCTACGCTGCATATTATTCGATTAGGTCTCGAATATGGTAATATATATCTAATTTGTTAAATATTGGATTGGTCTTTAAGTATATAAACATTTGTGACGCAGTACTGGGAGGCATAAACATGTACCCAAAGAGTATAATCGGATTGGTAAGTATGGTTCTGTTGGTTATTGTAGGCATCGCAGCAGTATTGGTAAATAAGCAAACCGGAATTACGTTGCCATTTCTTGAGTTTGGCAATAAGCCCCACCTCACCGTAGAAAACCAATTTGTGACAAGTTGAGACAATCTAGTAGGCACGGTGATTATCACGGAAGTGGTAAGTGATCGTGCTGCATGGATAGTTATCCATGATGACCAGGGTGGTAAGCCCGGTGATGCAATAGGACACGCTAGAATAACTGAGGGTACGAATTCAAACGTCTCTGTGGATTTGGATGTTCAATCAGCTACTTTGAACCTCTACGCAATTCTGCACGTTGACGAAGGTCAACCAGGAATATTCGAATATCCGGGGGGGGATGTTCCCTTGACTATTGATGGTCAAATGGTTATTCAAGCATTTCGGCAGCGTCTTAAGTAAACCATCTATCCTGGCAGGCCTGATATTTTTGGAGGTCCTGAAAGAATTGTAGCGTGCATTTCCTCCAGGGGCCATTCACCTTTGAGCTCCTTACCATAGCTCATTGGGGAGATGCTCAGCTGCCACCAGGTCACGCCAATCTCTTCATAAGGTTTAATGATTTGGGCTGACTTCTCAGGATCATCGATCGGGAGCGGAAAACCCCTAAATAGAATATCGAAAGGTTTATCGGTGTCCCGCCACTTATTAACGTAATTTACAAGGTCTTCAAGCTGATTGAAAGTATTATCTCCTGCATGAGGAAAGAGGGGGAACATGCCATCCCACTTTGCAGCCCTGCGGAACGGTTTCTTGTTTGGCCAAATACCAGCCACCCAAATCGGAATACGGGGATGCTGTACTGGCTCAGGCAAGAAGAGGGTATCCTTCACTTTGTAGTGTTTTCCATAAAAATTAACACGTTGTCCACTCCATAGCGCGGTCATCACTTCCAGACCTTCATCCAGCATTTCACCGCGAGTCCTTTGATTCGGCTCCTCACCGAGGTTATCCCATTCCCCTAATCCACTTCCCGTGCCTACACCGAATACCAAACGTCCACTCGATAAATGGTCAATTGAGACCGACTCACGTGATACCTTCCAGGGACGCCGTCGAGGCAATGGTGTTACTAATGCTCCTATCCGGATTTTCTCGGTATTTAAAGCAATAGCTGCCAAAGCGATCCAGGGATCAACCATTTTTTCTGGGTATCTTTCTCCAGCAATATGATCCCAAATGAAGAAACCATCCCACCCAGCTTTTTCTGCATCTTGTGCTAAGTTAGCGAGGGTGTGGGCGTCTCCATAAGGACCAAATGGTGGTACATATAAACAAAATTTCATGATTTAATCCCTTTTTTAATTTAGGGGGCGATATTCTAATAAACTTGGATTCAACTCGTTAGTGCACCGGGCTGATCAAAGGATACCTCAAAATGTGAATTGAAATCAAGGCATTTTTTGGAATAATGGTTCAGACGTTTCATAATCAGTACCAATTATTCATTGGTCACAGAAGCAAAATCGCGTTTTCTTGAAATGCATTGTCGGGTCAGACCATATATGTACTCGTTCGGACCTCTTTACCAAGCAATGTTCGGATAAGCGAAAAAGAAATCCCCTTGCAGTTCTTGGGTGATCATTTCGTATTCAGCAAACTCCTTTGACTTGGTGGTCTTTTGAGGGATCTCCTACAACAGCTTGCCTCTTTCATCCATCAAAGTTGTACTTGTGAGTTGGATCTACAGGATTAATTATCAACTAATATTGACAGAAAATAGTTTACACCAACCAATCCCTCTGATGATTTTATAGGATTCAGTCAAGGGACAACCAAGAACGATGGTAAATGAAAGATAACCAAATGGAGGATGAATGAACATTGACCCCTTGCTGATCCTGGCTGGCCTCGGCGGGCTTGCCTGCTACCAGACCGCTCTAAACTACGTACGTAAGCTGGTTGTAGCATCGCTGGAGCAGGATGACATGAAGTACATCTGGCAGGCCTTGAATATCTTAAACGAAGTGTTGGGCGACGGGGTCCGACCTCACATCAACCGTTTCTCACCCGATTTGGAGTGGGATCTTTAAATATAGATGTCTCGATGATAGGTCTGTTTGGATTTGCCCTCATCTCGGACCGTGTTTGGCTGTTTATCATAAGAAAGAGCCATCAGTTAAGACAATTACTACTCAAGTCGTTGCTGCGAAATCCTATGACTGTCCCACAAAGAGACTCCGCGTTTTATCACAAATCAACAATATTGTAGTGACCCAAACCTCACCAACCTAGAGAATACGCAACCTACTCCAGCTAACCTTCCGGCGTCGGAATTATATCTTTAGAAATATATTCACTCTCAACCCTTTCATGGAGAGGGTAATAGCTTAGAGGGCTCAAATTTTCAGAAAACGTGGAAATTCGCACGACGCACTCCACTATCCACACTCTGGCATCCCCTGGCACGAGCAACATTTGGGTTGGTCCTTAAGATTGAAAAGACGCCCAGTAAGCGGCTGGCTGAATTGATGCGCCAAGACCTCGGAGAATTCTTAAGGGACTGCGGAAGCTGATAACAATGAGGAGTAAATCTAATGACTAGTACCTTCATTTAGGAAGCAAATATTCCTCATTATTTGACAGTAACCTGACAGTAACCGCCATGCACACTATGGAGATAATGCAGGAAAATCAGTTTAAATACCCCCATATATAGACCTTAATGTAGGTAATAACCCTATATGTAGGGTATGGAAAAAACAACTCGCAACTCTTAATTAAAAGACTGTAACTTATTAGTAATTTTATCAGCGGCAAATATTTGATCAGCCACATGCCCGCACGTTATAGCCCATCCGTCTGCATTAATAAAAAATAAAGTTGCCGCACCTGGGATAATCTGAGTAGATCCGTAATTGCGAGTTATTGAATGTATCGGGCGAGTGAACTTTACGACAGTTTCAATAGCTTGTACAAACATTCTCTTATTTGAAAGAATTGTGAGAAAGATGTCAAATTAATTATTCATAATGAAGATCTGTAGTATTACTTTGATGCTGTTGCTATTGTTTAGATATTCAACAAAGTTCTTTCTGTACTCATCTTTACAAACCTCATTCATAGTACGATGCCATTCAACAATCTCATTGTTCATTGCAGATAAGGAGTTAATTGTCTTAAAGATCCATTCTGGTAAATCTTTTGCATCCAAGAAAAGAAATTGTTGATTCTGAAGAAATCTCTCGATAAAATTTATCATTCCTCGCAACTTAGATGATGTATAAATATCAATGTCATCTCCATTATTGAAATTTACAGTATCAAGAACCTGGGACAGCTCAGAATACGCCTTAAACCTTACCTCTGAAAGTTGCAGTTTTTTCTGTGCATCTATATTCTTCTGATTATTCTTGTCTTCAAAGCGAGCAGCAAGGAAGGTTAAATATATAAGGACAACTAGCCACCGGACAGTTTCGTGTCAGGAGTAAAGCGTAAAAGAAATCTGTAGTTTAGAACCATTGGTCAAAAGCCTTTCAACCATATTTCTACCGATCCGAAAGATACTG
>Ga0315554_1000309_pt1 | contig 28323 bp, 29 predicted proteins | sample SalMarSW160370MG_FD_202114 | JGI IMG/M metagenome (GOLD analysis project Ga0315554, IMG submission 202114) | Salt marsh sediment microbial communities from the Plum Island Ecosystem LTER, Massachusetts, United States - Salt Marsh Sediment SW1603-70 ...
AAGAACCCGCCGGGGCACGTGTGAGCGAGGCGATCGACCGGGTGGGGGTCGTCGGCGGCGGGCAGATGGGCGCCGGGATCGCCGAGGTGTGCGCTCGCGGCGGCGTCGACGTCGTCGTCCACGAGATCGACGAGGCGTTGGCGACCGCGGCCCGGGCCCGGGTGGAGGCGTCGCTGGGGCGGGCGGTGGAGCGGGGCAAGCTGACGGCGGAGGAGCGCGACGTCGGCTTGGGTCGGATCCGGTTCGGGACGGACCTGGCGGCGATGGCCGACCGGCAGCTCGTCGTCGAGGCGGTGGTGGAGGACGAGGCGCAGAAGCGGGAGGTGTTCAGGCGCCTCGATGCGGTCGTGGCCGACCCCGCAGCCGTCCTCGCCTCCAACACGTCGTCGATCCCGATCGTGCGCCTCGCCGGGGCGACGTCACGTCCCGGGTCGGTGGTCGGGATGCACTTCTTCAATCCGGCCCCGGTGATGCCGCTGGTCGAGATCGTGCGCAGCATCGTCACCGCCGAGGAGACGGTGGACCGGGCCGCGGCGTTCGCCGTCGAGACGCTTGGCAAGGTGGTGGTGCACGCCCGGGATCGGGCCGGGTTCATCGTCAACCTGTTGCTGTGCCCGTATCTGTTCGAGGCGATCCGCATGTACGAGGCGGGCTTCGCCGGGCGGGACGACATCGACGCCGCCATGGTGAACGGGGCGAGCCACCCGATGGGCCCGCTGGCGCTGTGCGACCTCATCGGCAACGACACGCTGCTGGCGGTGGCCGAGTCGCTGTTCGAGGAGTACCGGGAGCCCCGCTACGCCCCGCCGCCGCTGCTGCGCCGCATGGTCGAGGCCGGCCTGCTCGGCCGCAAGACCGGCCGCGGCTTCTACGACTACTGACCGCGGCGGCCGATCCTCAGGATTCGGCGCGGACGGCGCCGTTGGATTCGAGCACGCGCTGCAACTGGTTCTTGCGGACCAGGCCGGAGGTGCGCCAGCGGGAGGTGATCCGCCGCCCGGTCGCCTCGGGGACCTGCCCGCCGGACCGCTTCTTGGGCTTCTTCACCGGTGCCGGCCCGAGCAGGACGAACGTGGGGGTGGACTGGACCCTGAAGACTTGGATCGCCCCCGGCACTCGCCCCAGGTCCACCTTGACGATGTGGGCGGACTCTCCGTATTCCCGGGCGAGCTCGTTCACGATCCCGTCCATCACCTGGCAGGCGCTGCACCCGACCTGGTAGAGATCGAGCAGCACCGGCCGCCCCGACTTCAGCAGCGGCTCGAGCTCGTCGAGCTGCTGGAGCTTGACCGCTCGCGGCTTCTTGCTGAACAGGGCCATCGGGCTCCTCGGGGTTGTTCCGTCACGGCCGTCAACCCGGCCGGCCCCGTGAGTATGCCGGGCGGGTCCCCGCATTCACAACCTACGGCTCAGGTCGCGGCCTCCAGCACCTCGACGATGGGGGCGGCAGCGCCGCTCAGCTCGGGCCAGCGGGCGTCGGTGGTCACGATGGTGGTGGCGTCGGCAACGATCCCGGTGGCGACGACGAGCGCGTCCGGCATTCGCCATTGGCGGCGCCTGCGGTCAGCCATGGCGATCGCCCGCATCTCGGCCGCGCGCCTCGCCACCGCCCGGTCGATCGGGAGGAGCGCGATGGGGAAACGCTCCAGGAGCGTGTCGAGGATGCCGGGGTCGGCGCCGGCACGAATCACGCCGACCTGGGTCTCCGCGTAGGAGATCGCCGACATGGCGAGGGTTCCGGCCCGTCTCCCCTCTCCGATGGCCGTCACCGAGGGACCGTGGAACGGATCCGAGCCGTCGAGGAATCCGACCATCACCCCGGTGTCGAGGAGGGTCAATCCCATTCGTCCCGCAGTCCCTCGATCTCCTTGCGATCGAGACGTCCGGTGAGGACGCCGGCGAGTTCGCCGACGGGGTCCTCAACACGCTCGAACTCGATCCGCCCCGGTCCCGTCGACCGGATCGCCAACCGGTCACCCGTCCGCAACCCGGCGTCGCGGATAGCCGCCATCGGGATCGTCACCTGATGCTTGCTGCTGATCGTGCTGTGCCCGAAGCGCCGTCGCTTTACTTTCGCCATCGCGAGTAAAGGATACCATCGTGGGGCCTGCGCCGGAACCCACCTGCCCTAGCGGCACACTCCGGCCTCGTCGGAGGGCACCGCGTTGCCGTCCTCGTCGAAGGTCCAGCCGAACGACCACGAGCCCAGGTCGGCCAGGATGTCGGCGGCCTCGCCGCCGGTGGCGGGGCGGGGCCGCCCCGACTCGATCCGGATCGGGTGGGCTCGAAGCGAGATCCCGTCCGTGGTCACCGTGAACTCGAAGAGGGCGGTGATGGCGCTCCCCGAGCGCGCCGACGGGAAGGCGAAGTTTCCGGTGGAGTTCACCAGCCACGCCCCGTCCACCTGTTCGACGCCCTGGAGCACATGGGGGTGCCCGCCGATGATGAGGTCGGCTCCGGACCGGGCCCAGGCCTGTGCCAGTGCCCGCTGGTACGGCTGGGGGCAGTGGTCGCCCTCGATGCCCCAGTGGACCATGACGACCGTCAGATCGGAGTCGGCCGCCGCCTCCGCCACCGCCGCCATGGTGTCGGGCACGAACGGCTCGCAGGTCCACGCCACCTCGGGCCGGGTGTTGGTGCCCGAGCCCGCCCAGTCGCACGGCACCCGGGAGAAGGCCACCACGCCGATCCGCCACCCGTCGACGTCGAAGAAGTGGGGAGCGTAGGCGGCCTCGGGGTCGGTGCCGGCCCCGGCATGGGGCATGGCGTCCTCGTCGAGCAGCTCCAGCGTCCGCAGGATCGCCGGCGTCCCGAAGTCGAGGGTGTGGTTGTTGGCGAGCTGGACCCCGTCGATGCCGGCGTCGGTGAGCAACTCCACCGAATGGGGTGGGGACTTGAACGTGAACCGTTTCGGGGCGGCCTTCCCCACGCCCGATTCCGCCACGGTGGTCTCCAGGTTGACCAGCATTAGGTCGGGCGCCGACAGCAGCGCCTGGGCGTCGCCGAGCGGGTCGCGCTCGTCGAGGCCGTTCGTGAAAGAGGTGTCACCGGCGAATCCCAGCACGATCGGCGGCAGCGTCGTCGTCGTCGTCGTCGTCGTGGTGGTGGTCGTCGTCGTGGTGCTGCTCGTGGTGGTCGTCGCCGGCGCGGTGGTCGACGTTGGCGGGGGTGCGGTCTCCGGACCGGAGGACGATGCGCCGGAGCAGGCTCCGATCGCCAACAGGACGGCGGCAGCGAGGCCGAGGCGGAGGGCGGTCAGGGCTCGGGAGGGCATGGCCGTCAGCGTACCTGCGCCGCCACCCCAGGCAAGCTCCTCCTACAACACCACCAGGGCGATGGCGCCGACGACGAGGCAGTAGACGCCGAACGGGACCAGCCCGATCCGCCGGATGAGCCGGAGCAGGAGGGCGATGGCGGCGTACCCGGAGACGGCGGCGACGAGCAGCCCGACGTACACCGCCCCGGGGATGCCACCGGGCTCGCCGGCCAGCTCGATCCCCTTGAAGAGGCCGGCTCCGGCGATGGCCGGGATGCCCAGTAGGAACGAGTAGCGGGCGGCCTCGGCGCGCTCGAATCCCCGCAACAGCCCGGCGCTGATGGTGATGCCGGAGCGGGAGATGCCGGGCACCAGCGCCACCGCCTGGCCCAGCCCAATGAAGGCGGCGTCCCCGTTGCCCGAGTCCTCGACCCGGCGGGCCCGGAGGGCGATGACCCGGGTGGCGAGCAGCATCACCCCGGTCACCATGAGGGCGACCGCAACGTAGCGGGGCGTCTCGGAGATGCGGTCGAAGAAGCTCTGGAACGCCAGGCCCAGGACCGCGGCCGGGATCGTGCCGATCACCAGCAGCCGGATCAGCAGCTTGCCGTGCTCACTGAAGCGCAGCATCTCGAGCAGGTCACGCCGGAAGTAGACCAGCACCGCCAGCAGGGTGCCGAGGTGCAGCATCGCCGAGGTCGCCAGGTCGGGGGGTTCGGTGCCCAGCAGCGCCGGGACCAGTACCAGGTGGCCGCTGGAGGAGATGGGGAGGAATTCGGTGAGGCCTTGGATGAGACCCCAGAAGGAGGCTTCGAGCATGGCGGGGAAGGTTACCCACGCCGGGGAGTCACCGCGTCACGGTGCGAGCAGGACCACCACGTCGGAGGTCATGACGGCCGCCGCCACCCGAGTGGCCGCCTCGGCGGGGAAGGCGGCAAGGCCGATCGCCTCGTAGTCCTCGGGTGAGGGTGCCGCCACGACGACACCGTCGACCACCTCGCCGCCGCCGTGCATCACCGCCCGTAGCGGGCTTCCGGGCACGGCGCGGGCCGGGAGGGCCAGCGGCACCGCCCACCAGTCGGCCGGGAGCGGCGCGACCGCCGTCACCGAGGAAGGGAGCAGCGGATCACCCGGCAGCAGGTCGTGGCCGGCGACGGCGCCGGCCAGCTCCGGCATCGGCAGCAGGCCACGGGGTATCTCCCGCCACGCCACGTCGCTTTCCTCGATCGGGGTCCCGGCGTCGATGGCGGCGGCGGCGAAGGGATGTGGCGTCGTCGGGGCGGGGCGCAGATCGAGGTAGGCGGCGCCGGCCAGCAAGACGGCGATGGCGACCCAGCGGAGGGCGGCGGGACGGCGCAGCCAGTACACGCCGCCGACCGTACCGGAGCACGGGTGGCGAGAGAAGAGGTTTGACCCTCCCCGTGTCCCTCCCTCACGAAGAGGGAGGGAGCTTCACGCAAGCAGGGGGAATGGTGGGGGACTTGCGATCGGCAACACGGGGAGGGGACTGTGGGCGGTGACGTGGTCGAGTCCCGATCCGTACGACGGCGTCGGCGGCGCACCTGCCTCGCCCGCGCCGGGGAGGTCGAACTCCCCGCGTCGCGGCATCGGTTGGACCGTCCAGTTGTAAGGAATCCCCATCCGGCCGCCCCCAGCAGGTAACCGACAATGCGTCATGCCGGAGTGTAGTGAGGACACCGTCACTCGTGGTTGCTTTCTTGGTCACCCTTCGTTGTTGCCCGCTGTTCCGGGCCGGGCCGTCCCGCTTCTAGACTCGGACCCCTTGGAAACATTCGTCGCTCTCGCCGCCGCCTATCTGTTGGGAAGCATCGATTTCGGGGTGATCGTGCCCCGACTTGCCGGTATCGATATCTACACCCGGGGGAGCGGAAACCCCGGCGCCTCCAACGTGCTGCGCTCGGTCGGCAGGAAGGCCGGGGCGGCGGTGATGGTGGGCGACGTCGTCAAAGGCATGCTCGCTGCCGCCGTCGGCGACTTCTGGGTTGGCGAGGCGGTCGGGTTCGCCTGCGGGTTGGCGGCGGTGGTCGGTCACGTGTTCCCGCTGTGGCATCGCTTCCGGGGAGGCCGCGGCGTCGCCGCCGCCATCGGCGCCGCCATCTGGCTCGAGCCCTGGTTCGGGCTGGGGACGGCGCTGGTGTGGGTCGGGATCGTCGCCGTCACCAAGACCGCCTCAGTGGCCTCGCTGGTGGCGATGGTCGCCTACGTCCCCGGCTTCGCCCTCTTCGGGCATCGTGGCTGGTCCCTGGTGTGGGCCGCGGTGGCGGCTCTGCTCGTGATCTGGCGCCACGCCCCCAACATCCGGCGGCTTCTCGGGGGAAGCGAGCAGACGGTGGAGGGAATATGAAGCCGCTGGCCGACGCTCAGCGGGCCGTGCTCGACGCGATGAAGCCGCTGCCGGTGGTGGCGATGCCGCTGCGGGAAGCCCGCGGCTTGGCGCTGGCGGTGCCGCTGGTGGCGCCCCACGACCTCCCGCCGTTCCCGAACTCGGCGATGGACGGCTACGCGGTACGGGCCGCCGACGTGGCGGCCGCCCCGGTGACGCTCCCGGTGCTGGAGGACGTGCCCGCCGGCCGGGTGCCGTCGCAACCGGTCACGGGGGGAACCGCCATCAAGATCATGACGGGCGCCCCGCTCCCGGACGGAGCCGACGCGGTGGTGAAGGTCGAGGACACCGAGCCGGGCGACGGCGAGGTCCGGATCCTGGTGGCGATACCCGCCGGGACTGCGGTGCGTCCCGCCGGCGGGGACGTGACCGCCGGGTTCGAGGTCTTCCCGGCCGGGGTGCGGCTCACCCCGGCCCGTCTCGGCATCTGCGCCTCATTCGGCGTCGCGACGCCGCAGGTGCGGCGGCGGCCCCGGGTCGCCATCCTCTCCACCGGCGATGAGCTGGTGCCGGCCGAGACGGCCGATCTCGCTCCCGGCAAGATCCGGGACTCGAACCGGTTCCTGCTGCGGGGCCTCATCGAGGAGCTGGGGGCCGTCGTGATCGACCACGGCATCGTCCCCGACGAGGCCACCGTCCTCAACCGGGTGCTGGGCCACGCCGCCGCCAACAGCGACGCCGTGGTCACCAGCGGCGGGGTCTCGATGGGGGAATACGACCTGGTCAAGAGCGAGCTCGCCCTGCTCGGGACGGTGGACTTCTGGCGGGTGGCGATGCAGCCCGCCAAGCCGTTCGCCTTCGGGAACCTGGGGGGCACCCCGTTCTTCGGGCTTCCCGGGAACCCGGTGTCGGTGGTGGTGTCCTTCGAGCAGTTCCTGCGCCCGGCGCTGCTGGCGATGATGGGGGCGGCGCGCCTCTTCCGGCCCAGGGTCCCCGGCATCCTCGACGGCGACGTCCGCACCGATCCCGAGAAGACGGTGTTCCTGCGGGTGGCGGTCACCGCCGACGGCGGCGACGGGCGCCTCCACGCCCGGCTCAGCGGCGCCCAAGGCTCCAACGTCCAGTCCGCCATGGCGGCCGCCGACGCGTTCGCGGTGGTCCCGGTCGGCGTGGCGGCGCTGGCGGCGGGTGCCCCGGTCGACCTCGAGCTATTCGGAAGCCCCGAGACCCGCACCAGGGAGGAGGCACTCGGTGGATGACGACCTGACCCACCTCGACGAGCAGGGCCGGGCCCGGATGGTCGACGTCGGCGGCAAGGAGCCGACGGTGCGGGTGGCGGTCGCCGAGGCGGTCATCACTCTCACCCCGGCGGTGCGGGACCGGCTCTTCGCCGGCGACCTCCCCAAGGGAGATGCCGTGGCGGTGGCCCGGGTTGCGGCCATCATGGGGGCGAAGCAGACGTCGTCGCTGGTGCCGTTGTGCCATCCGATTCCCCTCGACGCCGTCGAGGTGGCGATCGAACCGATCGACACCGGCGCCCGGGTCGAGGTGACGGCGCGTACCCAGGCGAGGACGGGTGTCGAGATGGAGGCGATGACGGCGGCGGCGTTGGGAGCGGTCACGCTCTACGACATGGTGAAAGGCCTGGATCGGGGTGCCGAGATCGGGCCGGTGCGATTGCTCGAGAAGAGCGGTGGACGCTCGGGGAGGTGGCGGAGATGAAAGCTGCGGTGATCACGGTGAGCGACCGGGTGACGCGCGGTGAGGCCGAAGACGAGTCGGGACCGGCGGCGGTCGCGGCGCTGGAGGAGATCGGCTTCCAGGTGAGCGAGCAGCGCGTGGTGCCGGACGGGGTCGAGTCGGTGCGGGACGCCCTCCGCATGCTCATCGACGAGGTGTCGCTGATCGTCACCACCGGCGGCACCGGATTCTCCCCCCGCGATCTCACCCCGGAGGCCACCACCCTGGTCGTGCAGCGCCGGGCGCCGGGACTCGCTGAGGCGATGCGCTCCGCCGCCTGCGCCGAGAACCCCTTCGCCATGCTGTCCCGCGGCGTGGCCGGCATCGCGTCCCGGACGCTGATCATCAACCTCCCGGGTTCGGTCCGTGGCGTCGAGGAGTCGCTGGCAGTGATCGGTCCGGCGCTCATGCACGGCGTCGAGTTGGTGATAGCGGCGCAATCAGACCACAATGCAGATCACTCGTGAGGGACGGCGAGGCGGTCCTTTGACCGCGGAACCTGGACGCCTACTCTCAGTTGCGAACTGAGTAAGGGAACAGATGGAAATCCTCGCTTTTGTGCTGATCGGGGGGATTTGGGCAGCATTCCTGCTGCCTTCGTTTGTCGAGAACCGTCAACGGGCTCCCATCAACTCCACGCGGAGCTTCGCCCGTTCCACCGCCTTGCTGGCCTCCGTCGCCGGTAACAGCGCCCGCGACGTGATGTTGCGGCGCCAGGTGCAGGACCGGCGCCGCCGCGTGCTCTACTCCCTCGCCTTCGGCGCCCTCGCCACCCTCGGCGTGGCGATCTGGCGCGACAGCATGGTCTGGCTGGGCGCGACGCTGCTGTTCGACCTCGCTCTCGGCGGGTACGTGTCCCTGCTCCTCAACGCCGGGCAGCGGAACAGCAGCATGGGCCGGGTGCTCTCGCTGCGGGCGCACCGCGACCGAGTGGTGACGGTGCCCGAGCCGGAGCCCACGGTTCGTGTCGTCGCCGGCTGACCCGCCGGTTCGCCGGCTGAGCGACCGGACGATGCCTGAGGCGCATCTCAACCTCGACGCACTCGAAGCTGCCGTGCGCGAGGAGCTCGACGGCAAGTACGAGGCCCGCGAGCTGGCGCTGAAGAACTGCCGCAAGATCATCCGCCAGTCCGCCAACGCCATCCGGGCCCTGCACCGCAACGATCCGGCCACCGCCGAGGAGCTGCTGGTCGAGGCCCGCACCCTGATCGCCGAGGCCGAGGAACCGCTGCAGGGCCATCTCGACATCTACTACGCCGGGTTCTTCTACGACGCGGTGAAGGAGTTCGCCGAGGCGGAGCTGACCGCCGCCTTGCTCGCCGCCGAGCCGCTGCCGCTGCCGGATGCGCTCGGTCTGCACGCCGTGCCTTACCTGAAGGGCCTCGGGGAGGCGGTCGGGGAGCTGCGCCGTCGCCTCCTCGACCAGCTCCGCACCGGGCAGCTGGCGGAGGCCGAGCAGACGTTCCACGCGATGGAGACGATCCATGATCTGCTCACCTCGCTCGACTACCCCGATGGGATGACCGCCGGGCTGCGCCGCACCACCGACGTGGCTCGTGCCCTGATCGAGCGGAGCCGGGCCGATCTCACCACCACCATCGTGCAGGAACGGCTGCAGGCCCGGCTCGAACAGCAGGACTGACGGGCTACACTTCCCTGCTCCCGGGGGTGTAGCTCAGTTCGGCAGAGCACTTCGTTCGCAACGAAGGGGTCACGGGTTCAAATCCCGTCACCTCCACTCCACGAGAACCCTTGCCCCGCAGGGGTTCTCGCCGCGTTCGGGGTCGTGCCGCCCCGCCCTCAGTCTCCCGGTGCCGGTGCCGGGCCGGTGGCCGCCGGGAGCGACACCACGGCGTCGAGGCCCCCGCTGGGGGACGGCAGGAGGCGGGCGTCCCCACCGCCGGAACGGGCGAGCTGGCGAACGATGCTGAGACCGAGCCCGGTTCCCCTTCCCGCCTTCCCCGAGGCGAACCGGTCGAAGGCGCCGGCCCGCTGCTCGTCACTCATCCCGGGGCCCTCGTCCGACACGTGGAGCTCCCACAGGTCCCCGGCGGGGACGACCGCAATCGTGATCCGCTTCCCCTCCGGGGTGGCGTCGAGAGCGTTGGAGATCAGGTTGTCGAGGATCTGCTCGGTGGCGCCGGGCACCATCCGGGCCGGGGCGGCCGCCGGCAGCTCGGTGGCGATCGTGACACCCCCGTCGGAGGCGAGCGGCTCCCACACCTCGGTGCGGCCCGCCGCGATCGTGGCGAGGTCGACCACCTCCCCCGGGGCGTGCTGAGCCTCGGCCCGGGCCAGGGCGAGCAACCCGTCGACGAGCCGGGTGAGGCGGCCGGTCTCGGAGAGGGCCGCCTCCACCGCCGACAGATCCTCGGCGTCCACCGCGTACCGCAGGTTCTCGAGGCGGAGGCGGAGCGCGGTCAACGGAGTGCGGAGCTGATGGGAGGCATCGGCGACGAAGCCACGCTGGGAGTCGATCAAGGCCTGGAGCCGGTCGGCCGTCTCGTTGAAGGTGCGGCCCAGCTCCTTGATCTCGGGTGGTCCGGAGACCGTCACCCTCGCCGACAGGTCACCCGCCGACAGGCTCGCCGCCGTCCGCTCCAGGGCCCGCACCGGCCGGGTCACGCTCCGCGCCAGGGCGAACCCGACGAGGGTGACCGCCGCCAGCACCACCAGCGAGAGCACGCCCAGCCGCAGCCAGTTGTCGCGCACCGAATCCTGCAGCGTGGTCGCCGGGTAGGTGATGCGGACCGCGCCCACGATGCTGCCCCCCGATCCGGTGGGGACGGCCACGTAGATCAGGTCCCTCCCGAGGGTCTCGGAGGATCGGATGCCGCGGTCGACCCTTCCGGCGAGGGCTTGGACGAACTCGGGTCTGGTGGCGAAGTCGCGGGGTGGTCCGCCGAGATTGTCGGAGTCCGCCACGCTGATACCCCTTGCGTCGACAATGACGATCCTGCCTCCCGGATCGATCGCGTAGCGCTGCAGGAGCCCGTCGAGGCCCAGTGACGTCCCGTCCTCGAGGGCCTCCTCCGACATGCTGGCGACCACGGTGGCGTCCCGCTCGATGGCGGAGATGAGCCGGTCCTCCTCCCTGGCGGCAAAGGTTCGCCCGAGCGGGATGATGAGGACGACCAGGACGAACCCGGTGATGGTGAGGTAGGTGCCGAGGAGGCGCCGTGTCATCCCGGTTCCTCGAGGCGGAACCCGACGCCCCGGATCGTGGTGATCCAGCGGGGGTCCCCCAGTTTCTTGCGGAGCGAGGCCATGTGGACGTCGAGGGTCTTGGTGGGGCCGTACCAGTGCTCGTCCCACACCTCGCTCATGATCTCCTCGCGGGTGAACACCGCCCCCGGCTCGGAGGCGAGCAAGGCGAGCAGGTCGTACTCCTTGGGGGTGAGCTGCAGCTCCCGGCCCTCCAACGTGACCCGCCGCGCCCGGCGGTCGATCGCCAGGGCGGCGAGCTCGACGGCCCCGGAAGGATCCTCGGCGGCGCTGCCGGTGGTGCGCCGCAGCACGGCGCGGATGCGCGCCACCAGCTCCCGGAATCCGAACGGCTTGACGACGTAGTCGTCGGCGCCGAGCTCGAGCAACACCACCCGGTCGACCTCGTCGCCCCGGGCGGTGATGACGATGATCGGCACCTGGGAGCGTTGCCGCAGCTCCCGGCACACGTCCTTGCCGTCGATGTCGGGGAGCCCGAGGTCGAGCAACACCAAGTCGCCGGGCTCCGTCTCGAGGGCGGCCCGGCCGGTCGAGACGCGCCGGGGCTCGAACCCCTCGCGACGGAGACCGTCGACGAGAGGTTCGGCGATCGCGTCGTCGTCCTCGACGACCAGCAGGTCCATGTGGCGTCCCAACGGGCCCCGAGGGCGGTTCGGAATCTTTGCCGAACCTTTGCCCGAGCCGGATCGAGTGCTGTACCGGCCCACTCTACGGTGAGTGGCAGGATCAAGACCCGACCCAAGGAGCCAGTTCCATGAGGATCCGCCAAGCCTTCGTCTCTTCGGCCGGTGCCGCGGCGCTGACCGTGGTGGCCGCCGCCTCGGCTCTCGTGGTGAACCTCGGCCTGCTCCGGCAGCCGCCCGGGGACGGGGTCGGGACCCTCGCTCCCGACCAGGTCGAGACGACCACGACCTTCGCCCCCGCTCCCGACCGCTACGTGACCATCTACGTTCCGGATTCCACCTTGCCCGCCGACCCGGCGCCGGTGACCACCGTTCCGACGGCCACCGTCTCCGATGCCGTCCCGGTCTCCTACGAGGACGACCAGTACGAGCAGGAAGGTCACGAGGACGACGGGTGGGAGCACGAGCAATACGAGGGAGCCGAAGACGATGACTGAGGAGCAGCGGCGCCGCATCGAGCAGTTGCAGCAGCGCCGATCCGCGCCCGCGGCCGGCCGGGGAACCGACGCCCCGGTCGTGGTGGGCCGGAAGCCGCCGTCCCGCGGCGTCCCGAAGCAGCATGTCGCCCGCCGCAGCCGGATGCTGACACTGAGCGGCAGCGTCGCCGGCGCCACCCTGCTCGTCTCCTCGATGTGGACCCAGGCGGCCGTGCAGGCCGGCTCGGCGGCCCCGGCGCCCGCCCCGGACCCGGTCACCATCCCGGCGCTGCCGGCCCCGCAGGACGGGGTGGTCCACCTCAGGTTCGTGCGAGTTCCCTCCAGCGGCGGGGCCGCCACCCTGCGCCAGGCCAACCCGGTGACCAACGTGACGACCCCGCCGCCCGTCGATCCCCAACCGACCGCCGTCGCCCCGGCGCCGAAGCCGGTCACCCGCAGCCGTGGAAGCTGAACGCCGCTTCCGGGCCATGGGCTGCGACGCCCATCTGCTGGTCGTCGGCGGGGCCGAGGCGCTCGCCACCGCCGCCGTGGAGCGGATCGAGGATCTCGAGGCGCGTTGGAGCCGGTTCCGGCCCGACAGTGAGCTGTCGCTGCTGAACGGCATGCCGGGCCGGCCGATCGCGGTATCGCCGGAGACCTACGACCTGATCACCCGGGCGGTGTATGCCTGGCAGGTGACCGGGGGGGCATTCGACCCCACCGTGCTGTCTTCCCTGCTGGCGAGCGGCTACGACCGCAGCTTCGAGCTGATCGACGCCTCCGCCGACGCCGCCCCGCCGGTCCTCATGCCCGCCCCCGGATGTGGCGGGATCGAGACCGATCCGGCCACCTCGTCGGTCCTGCTCCCCGGCGGCGTCACCATCGATCCCGGGGGCATCGGCAAGGGCCTCGCCGCCGACATCGTCGTCCGCGAGCTGCTCGCCGTCGGCGCCGCCGGAGCCATGGTGAGCCTGGGCGGCGACGTCCGGGTCGCCGGCCGGCCGCCCCGCGGTGCGGTGTGGTCGATCGGGGTCGATGATCCGTTCGATCCGCCCGCCGAATTGACGCGCGTCCACCTCACCGACGGTGCCGTGGCCACCAGCAGCCGGCTGCGACGCAGCTGGGTGCGCGGCGGCGAGACGGTGCACCATCTCATCGATCCGAGGTCGGGTGCCTCCTTCGGGGGCGACGTGGCCACCGTGACCACCGTCGCCTCCGAAGGTTGGTGGGCGGAAGCCATGACGAAAGTCGTGTTCGCCTCCGGTCTCGAGGGCCTGATCAACGCCGAAGCGGTCGTCGTCGCCGGCGACGGGCGAGTCCGCTGCAGCGCCGGGTTCGGGCAGGTGGCGGCATGAGTTCGCAGTTCTGGTGGTACGTCGCCCGCTCCAGCGGCATCGTGGCCTGGGGGCTCGCCTCGCTCTCGGTCATCTGGGGACTGCTGCTGTCGACCCGCCTGCTCGACCGCAAGCCCAGCCCGCGCTGGCTGCTCGACCTGCACCGCTACCTGGGTGGCATCACCGTGGTCTTCGTGGGCATGCACCTGGCGGGCCTCGTCGCCGACAACTACGTGCACTTCGGCGTCGCCGACCTCCTGGTGCCGTTCGCCACGACCTGGCGCACCGGAGCGGTGGCGTGGGGCGTCGTGGCGTTCTACCTGCTCGTGGCGGTCGAGGTCACCTCGCTCATGATGAAGCACCTGCCGCGCAAGGCCTGGCACGCCGTTCACCTCACCAGCTACGTGCTGTTCTGGATGGCGGCGCTCCATGGCGCCACCGCCGGCACCGACGCCTCCAACCCGGCGTATGTGACGGCAACGATCGGCAGCATCGTCGCGGTCACCTTCCTCACGCTGTACCGGATCCTGGTGGGCAAGCGCGCCCTCAGCCGTTCCCAGGTCCGTCGCCCGGCACCGGCCGCCGCCGGCCGCTGAGCCGCCGGTCCCGGCCGGGATCGCCGCGAGACGACTATTGGGCATCCGTCCGTAGGATGGCGCCCGTGACAGCGCGACGGATGTTGGGGTGGAGGCTCGGGCTTGGCTTGGCGGCGTCGCTGCTCGCCGGCTGCACGACCCCATCGACCGGCTCGAATCCCGACACCACCGCCGCACCCTCGGCGCAGCACGAGACGGGAACCGATGCTGCCCTCCCTGAGTTCGCCATCGAGGAGCGGCCCGACGGGCGAGCTTCTTCGCAGCCGAGGGCCTGGTCGGGACCTTCGCCCTCCACCGCATCGGGAGCGACGTGGTCGAGGTGCACGACCGGGGCCGAGCCGAGACCCCGTTCGTTCCCGCCTCGACGTTCAAGATCCTCAACAGCCTCATCATCCTCCAGACGGGCATCCTCCCCGACGTCGACACCATGGTGAAGTGGGACGGCGTCGATCGGGGTCTCGAGGTATGGAACCGCGACCACAGTCTCCGCACCGCCATCGAAGTGTCGGCGGTATGGGTCTACTCGGCCATGGCCCGCGAGGTGGGGCGGGAGGCCATGCAGCAGTGGGTGACCGCCGCCGACTACGGCAACGGTGACATCGACGGACCGATCGAGCGCTTCTGGCTGGACGGCGATCTCCGCATCAGCGCCCTGGAGCAGATCGACTTCCTCACTCGCCTCGTCGACGGCGATCTCCCATTCGACGACAGCGTGGTGCGGGCGGTGCGCGACATCCTGGTGCGAGAATCGGGTCCCGGATGGGCCTGGTCGCACAAGACGGGAACGGTGATGTCGGGAAGTCCGCAGGTCGGCTGGCTGGTTGGCATCGCAGAGCGTGACGCCGACACCTGGGTATTCGCCCTCAACATCGATCTCGAGACGGACCCGGAAGTGGCGAGCCAGATCGACCCGCAGGCACGCCAGCATCTAGCACGGGCCATCCTCGAAGCCGAAGGCGCCCTTCCCGCAGGGTGATCTCGCCACGACGCGCCGCACGGGGAAGGTGATTCGAGGTGGCACAAGTCGCAGGCCCGGTAGAGTGGAAGATACCATCGGTCCCCCAGGGCAGAGGGGCGACGGGCCCGCGGGCGCATGGCCGACGTTGTCGTGGCGTGGAGACGACGAGAGGGCTGTGCGGTGACGATACGGATTCGAGAGGGCTTCGGGAGGCACTGGGCGACGCCGCTTCGGGTGGCGCTCAGTTCCGGCCTGCTCTGGTTCTTGTTCCTGCGCCTCGGGGACGAGTTCTCTCCCTCCCGGGTGATCCCGCGGCTGACCACGGTGCGCCTGGCGTGGATGGCGGGCGCCGCCCTCATGCTGATCGGCAGCTTCATGCTCTCCACCGTGCGGTGGCGGCAGGTCGTCGGCGCCTTGGATCTGCACGACGGCTTCGGGCGGCTGCTCTCGCACTTCCTCGCCGGTCAGTTCCTCTCCAACGCCCTTCCCACCACCATCGGCGGGGACGTGGTGCGGGTGGCCCGCCTCGCCCGCGACACCGGGGACTCGCCGTCGTCGTTCGCAAGCGTCGTGCTCGATCGGCTCACCGGATGGGTGGTGCTTCCCCTCATCACCCTGCTCGGCTTCGGTCTCAACCCGGTGCTTCGTGGCCTGGGGGCGCAGACCAAGATCGCCCTGCTCATCGCCGCCACCACCCTGGTGCTGCTGATGATGCTGTTGACCGCCGCCGCGGTGAAGCGGTTCGGCGGCCGGTTCGCGGGCCGGGCAGGCTGGCAGCGGTTCATCGACGCTATTCACCTCGGGATCGTCCGGCTCCGCCACCGTCCCCGGGCGATGTTGCTGGTGATCGGGGCCGGGTTCGTCTACCAGCTCGTGCTGGTGATGGCGGCCTTCATGACGGCCCAGGCGCTCGGCATCAACGTCGGCCTCACCGCCATGATGGCCTTCTTCCCGGCCGTGCTCATCGCCCAGGTCCTCCCGGTGTCGATCTCGGGACTCGGCGTCCGCGAGTTCATGCTCGTCTGGCTGCTCCGTAGCGTCGGGGTGCTGCAGGCCCAGGCGATCGCCCTCGGCCTCGTCGTGTGGGCGATGACCGCCGTCACCAGCCTGCTCGGGGCACCGTCCTACGCCTTCGGCGCCCGCCGCCGCTTCGGCCGGGAACCGGTCGGATGATCCCCAGCCCCGACACGTACCCCGCCGCCGAGCCGAACCGGAGGTGGTGGTGGCGGGAGGTGCTGTACGCCCTTGCCTTCTACCTGGTGTACTCGTACATCCGCAACCACTTCGGGTCGGCGGCCGTCTCTCCCGACGAGGCCCTCGCCAACGCCCGGAGGGTCATCGACATCGAGCGCTTCTTCGGGCTCTACCACGAGCCGACGATCCAAGGCTGGTTCGTCAGCTCCTCCGGCGGCGGGCTGACGTTTGCCTTCGCCGGCGCCCGGGTACTGATGCAGCTGTGGGACATCCTCTACGGCACGCTGCACTTCGTCGTGACGGCCGGGGTACTGGTGTGGCTCTACCGCCGTTTCGGCTCCGACTACCCGCTGTGGCGCAACACGCTGGCGTTCACCACCGGGCTCGCCCTGGTCGTCTACGTGCTCTACCCGCTGATGCCACCCCGGCTCCTTCCGGACTGCGGCGCTTATGGGGCCTGTCTCGGGCAGTACCACTACGTCGACAGCCTGGCCTCCATCGGCGGGCTCTGGTCGTTCGACTCCGGCACGATGCAGAGCATCTCCAACCAGTACGCCGCCATGCCCTCGCTCCACTTCGCCTGGGCCTCGTGGGCGTTCTTCGCGCTGCGCCACCGGCTCGGTCACCGCTGGTCACGGGCGGCGATCACCGTCTACCCGTGGCTGACGCTGTGGGTGATCGTGGTGACCGCCAACCACTTCTGGCTCGACGCCGCCGGGGGAGCGGCGGTGCTCGGCCTCGGCTTCGGGGCGGCCAAGGTGGTCGAAGTGGCCGGCGGGCGATCCGCCTCGCGGCCCACCCTGCCCGCCGGGCTGGGTGCCTCCGACCGCGATCCGGCGGCGCCCTAGGCCTCCCGCTACCGCTGCAGCGTCAGCTCCACCACCGGGATCTGCGCCACCATGGCGACGCGGCCGGCGTCGGCCCCGTCGTAGGACACCCTCATCATCTCGGTGAGGCGCCCGGCCGCCTTGGGATGCGCCGCCTCGTAGGTGGCGAATGCCGCCGCCGCCTCCGTGTCGTCGAGGAAGCGCTGGGCGACCGGGAACCGCTTCGCCCCGACCCAGAGGGCCTCGGCCGGGTGGGCCTGGAGGTTGCGATACCAGTCGGCCTTCCGGCCGGTGCCGGAACACAGGACGTAGGTGTCACCTTGCCGATGCACGGTCTCGAGTGGGGTCCGGCGCAGGCGCCCGCTCTTGCGGCCGCGATGCTCCAGCATCACGATCCGCCGTCCGAGCAGGAAGCCGAGGCGGGCCCGGAAGATCCACACCGGGGCGTGCAGCAGCCACTTGAAAAGGCCGCGGGGCTTCTGGCGGAAGTTGAACTCGTTGCCCATACCCATTCAACCGATGTTATCGCCCCGGCCTGCCCCGGAGCCGGGGCCGCCTTTCTGGTGGTACATTCTCGACGATGAGCGCTGACGCCAAGGTGACCGCCATGGTTCTCGCCGGGGGTGAAGGCAAGCGCCTCTACCCCCTCACCCGCGACCGGTCGAAGCCGGCGGTCCCCTTCGGTGGCATCTACCGGCTCATCGACTTCGCCCTCTCCAACCTGGTGAACGGGGGCATCCGCCGGATCGCGGTGCTCACCCAGTACAAGAGCCACAGCCTCGACCGCCACCTCTCGCTCACGTGGCGAATGTCACCGCTGCTCGGCAACTACGTCACCCCGGTCCCGGCCCAGATGCGGCGGGGCCCCCACTGGTTCGCCGGCTCGGCCGACGCTATCTACCAGAACCTCAACATCCTCACCGACGAGGCGCCGGATCACGTGATGGTGGTCGGCGCCGACCACATCTACCGAATGGACCCGCGTCAGATGCTCGCCCAGCACTTCGAGACCGGGGCCGGGGTCACCGTCGGCGGTATCCGGGTGCCCGTCGCCGAGGCGAGCTCCTTCGGTGTCATCGAAGCCGACCGCTCCCACCGCATCCTCTCCTTCACCGAGAAACCGGCCCACCCCAAGCCGCTGCCGGACGACCCCGCCAGCGCCTTCGTGTCGATGGGGAACTACATCTTCGACGCCGCCGTGCTGCGCGACATCGTGACCGTCGACGCCGACGCCGGGGACGGCTCCCGCCACGACGTCGGCGGGGACGTCATCCCGGCCCTCGTCGCCCAGGGAGCCGCCTACGTCTACGACTTCCTAGACAACGACATCCCGGGCCAGGCCGAGCGGGAGCGGGGGTACTGGCGGGACGTCGGGACCCTCGACAGCTATTACCAGGCGAGCATGGACATCATCTCGGTCGACCCGATCTTCAGCTTCTACAACGACCGCTGGCCCATCTACACCTACCTCCCCTCGTTGCCGCCCGCCAAGTTCGTCTTCGACGTCGACGCCCGCCGCGGTTCGGCGATCGAATCGGTCGTCGGCTCGGGTGTGATCGTGTCGGGAGGCACCGCCCTCCGCTCCATCCTCTCGTCCCGGGTGCGGCTCCACTCGTTCTCCCAGGTCGAGGACTCCGTGCTGCTCGACGGCGTCGTCGTCGGCCGTCACGCCGTCGTCAGGCACGCCATCCTCGACAAGAACGTGCAGGTGCTCGACGGCGCCAGTGTCGGGGTCGACCCGGTGCGGGATCGGGCCCGCTTCACGGTGACCGACTCCGGTGTGGTCGTGGTGGGCAAGGGTGAGGTCGTCGCGCCGTAGGGCGCTGCCAGGATCGGGGCGGAACTCGTGGCTCCGTATTGCTCCAGATGGCTACCGATTGGTTATGTCGCCTGACATTCGCCCCCACGAGGGCTGTTGAATCCTTCCACCTCCACGGAACCTGGCATACACTGGCCGCGGAGGTGGCCACGTTCGGCTCACAGGAGTACTTCCACCTGGGACAGATCACGTCATCACCAGGGGGTTCGAACGGCTGTGCATGCCGCCCGCCACTTTCTGTCATACCTGCCTGCGATATTGGGAAATGGCGTGATCCGCCGCGGTGGGTCACCGAGCGCGCAATGTCCCACTTGGCGTTCACCCGGTGGGCAAGCAAAGGAGGACGGGATAATGCTTGACGCGGATGCACTCACGGCGGCGTGTTCGGAAGAATCGGAGGAGGCCGGAATCACCATCCGGGCGAAGCTGGAACCGCTCGGGGGATACGGCGCGCCGGTGAAGCCGGCCACCTATGAGGGGCGCGTTCATCAGATCGACAAGCGGTGGTGGGGCCAGGGCGGCGACCGGGGAATCGTCGACGCGGTGGTCATCGACAACGTGCCCAGCCAGGCGAACCGATACGAGGCTGCGCTCGAGGCGTTGCGCGCTGAGGTCGGATTGCCCGAGATCGCGCTGGATCTGAGCGGAATCGGTTCCTTGCCACCGCACCTTCCACGACGTCTGTCCGGCTTCCGGTTTCCGCACCGCAACGCCGATGCATATCTGCGAGATGCGTTGCTCGACGGCACGAAGTTCCCGAACACGCCTCAGGGGAAGGCAATCCTCTCTGCCACTGGAGACGAGCCACTCGCCCTACTCGAGTGGTTCCCGCAGGCGCTGTTGTACGGCTTCTGGCAATCTCACCTCGGAAAGAAGCACTCCCAGGCCAAGTTGGCGCGCTCCTGGACATCCGAGATCGTCGGCTACCGCCCCGCGGCAACCGAAACCAAGACGCTCGGCTTGAAGGGCGACCCACTCAACCTCTCAGTCGAGGAGGCAGTGCAGTACCAAGAGGACGACTTGCTGGCGGCCGACTGGAGCCTGCTGGAGGGGTCGACCAAGAGCGCGGAGAAGGGCAAGAAGAAGGACCGGCTGTCCGGAATCGGGCATGGGCAGGTTCCGGTCGGAGAGTCGGATGGGGCTCCCGCAGGGGTGTCGTTCGCTGAGATCACACAGTGCAGCACGGTCTCGTTTGCAGGTCTTCGGCGTGTCTATGTCGGTGCTCCTGATACGAACGCCGCCGCTCGGGCATTGCTCGTCGCTCTCGGCCTGATGGCGCATGCGGCCGCGTTCGGGAGATCATTCAGTCTTCGGTCTGGTTGCGACCTCAGGCCGCGACAGGTGACTGTGTCATGGCTCGGCGCATCCGAGGACCGTGAGCTTCCGCCCCTCACGCAAGAAGCGGCCATCGCGCTCTTCCAGGAGTGCGTTGCCCGGGCTGAGGCCCTCGGGCTGCCCGTTGGCTCCCGTTGGGCTCCCGAGCCGCTGGTGCTCGAACCGAACGAGTCGCTTGCCAAGGCGATCCGCGCCACTTGGCCCTTGGAGGACTGATGCTCACGATCGAGGTGGAGCTGCTCCACGGCACGTTCCGCGCCTCCACACACGACGTGGCGCTCACCGGGCTTGAGGATCCCGGAGAGTGGCCGCCCAGCCCGGCTCGGCTCTTTGCCGCGTTCGTAGCCGCCGACGGCACTCGCGATCGGTGCCGTGTTACCGACGGCTCCGAGCTGCGATTCCTGGAGTCACAACCGCCGCCGGTCATTCATGCCGATCGGCCGTCGAACGTCACGACATCGCCGTTGCACGAGCGGTTCGTGGTTGTCGACAAGGCGGTGAAGAACACGGTTCAGGACTACCCGGCACGCAACAGCAGCGTGGCTCGGCCTGGTACCCGTCGATCGCCACGGCACCCGCATGTCGTCTATGTCTGGCCTCACGCCAGCCCGGGCAGCGGCACGCTTGATGCGCTCCGGCTGAGGGCGGCGCGCATCGGCTACCTCGGTTGCTCGGACTCCCCGGTCAGAGTCCGAGTTTCCGATCAACCTCCCACCGATCGGGCCCCGACCGACCTTTGGGAGCCAACAGACGCCGGTACCGCCTTCCTGCCCGTGCCGTACGAGGGGCTGGTCGATGTTCTCGACGATGTGTACGACCAGTTCCGGGAGGGAGCGACTCGGCGTTCCTGGTTCCGAACGCAGCCGGCTGCCTATCGGGAGCCGGGTAGAGGCGTTCGCACATTCCGCGTGGGCGGTGCCGTCATTTGGCTCCGGTTCCAGACTGCCTTGGCCGGCCGTCGCATCCTCGACGTGACCGAGACGCTCCGCAAGGCGATCTTCGAGCTGTATCAGCGGGAGGTCGCCGGAGAGGATGGCGACCTTCCCGCAGTCCTGACGGGCCATGGTTTCGTGGGACGAGGATTCCAGCATGTTCACTGGTTGGCGCTGCCCGATGCAGGCAATCCTCGCTCCCGAGGGCGGATCCATGGTGCGGCGATTTGGATGCCCGACGGGACACCGGCTGAGGCGGTTGCCGGCGTGCGTACAGCCGCTTGGCGCTTGAGAGAGCTGGTGAAGCCGAAGGTGTTCTCTACGGAAGTCGCTGTTCATGGTGGCGAGGCACAACCATGGGCGTCGCATCCGAGGCGTTGGCAGAAGTCCTCGCGACGGTTCGTTTCTGTGTTCCCGGTTGTTCATGAGCGATTCACCCGCCCGCGCCCATCACTCGAGGAGGTATCGCTGTGGTGTGAGCACTCCGGGCTACCTGCGCCGGTGGCAGCGCGGCTGCGTCGCGATCCATGGCTCCGGGGCGGAGCGTCGCTCCACCCGCGCGAGGTCTTTCGGGCAAGTGATGAGCGCTATCCCTACTCGCACGTGGAACTCGTGTTCGACCGACCCGTCACCGGGCCGGTGATGCTTGGAAGGAAACGCCAGTTCGGGCTCGGCCTGTTCGCGCCCATCGACGAGAACGAGCGTACCGATGGCTGATCTCCCCACCTTCGAGGAGTTCTACGAGGCCACGCACCGTGGTACATCGCCATTTCCGTGGCAGAGTCGCCTGGCGGCTCGGGTCGTCACTCAAGGCTGGCCGGACGATATCGGCATACCAACCGGCTTGGGCAAGACCGCCTGTATCGATGTCGCAGTGTGGGCCCTGGCAGCGCAGGCCGATCGTGATCCCCGTCAGCGCAATGCTCCGACTCGTACGTGGTACGTGGTGAACCGTCGTCTGCTCGTAGACGCGGCATACGACCACGGCGAAGAACTTCGCCGCTGGATGAAGGATCCCGAGTCGCTCTGTGCCGATTGGGGCGCCGCTTCGAGCCGGCACGTCGAAGTGGTAGCCGCCATCGCGGGGGCCCTGATGCGCATCTCGCAACTGGGATCTGAGCACGGCCCACTTCACGTGACTCGGCTGCGAGGCGGCGCCGATCTCGGGGCGCGTCCCCCCGACCCTTCCCAACCGGCCGTTGTGTTCGCGACGGTCCCCATGTTCGCGAGCCGTTGGCTCTTCCGAGGGTACGGTTCGTCCGTCTCGATGCGACCGATCGATGCGGCCCTCGCCGGGGTCGACAGCCTCGTGTTGCTCGACGAGGCGCATCTGGCGCGACCCCTGGCCCGGCTCGCTGAGCCGTTGAAGCAGTGCGACATCGGAGACCCCGGCCGTCTCCTGTGCGCGGATCGGGCCCGTCCTCGGTTCGTGGCGCTGACCGCGACGGGTGAGGGCGGGGCACCGTTCGATCTCGATGCCGCAGACCTGGCACATCCGGTTGTGCGGAAGCGATTCGATGCTCCCAAGCCCACGATGCTTCTTTCGACCGAGATGAAGGCAGTGGCAGGAGATCTGGCAATCATCGCCATCGACGTGCTCGGCGCCGCGGCCGCGCCAACGAGCTGTCTTGTCTTCGCGAACACGCCCCAGACGGCACGCGCCGCTCACAAGGAGGCACTCGTCCTCGCCCGCAAGCGAGGGATCGACGCGAGATGTCACCTGCTGACGGGCCGGATGCGTGAGCGAGAGGCCGAGTTGATGCGCCGGGCAATACTCGACCCCGAGAGCGGGGCGCCATCTGGTCGGCATCGTGATCTTCGCAGGGAGAGGCATCTGCTCGTGATCGCTACCCAAACCTTGGAGGTTGGCGCCGACGTGGATTTCGAGCATCTCGTCACCGAGACGGCGGGGGTCCGGTCGCTGGTGCAGCGCTTTGGCCGTCTCAACCGGCTGGGCGACTTCCCAGATGCCACCGCGACGATCTTGCACCCGTCCAATGTGTCCGAATGGCCGGTGTACGGGACGGAGCCGCAAGTCGTCTGGGAGCGCCTGCAGGCAGCTGAACGAGTAGGCGACCTCAACCTGACTCCGTCTGTGATCTCCGATGTGCTCGGCGAGCCTCTGGACGAGCCGCCGCCTTCGGCCGAGCTGCTTCCGCACCATCTGTGGGACTGGGCCAAGACGTCGGTTCCACGTGCGCCGGCGGCTCCCCAGGAGCTGTTCTTCGACACGCTCGAGCAGACGGCTCGGGTCTCAGTGCTGTGGCGAGCATATCTCCCTCGAGATGCCGACGAACCTGTGGTGTTGGTACCGGGCGTTCGAGGCGACGAGGCGGTGGAACTTCCGATCGCCGCCCTTCGCCATGACCTCGAGCGGCTCGACATTGGCAAGGTGCAGCGGCTGGCTTCAGATGCCAGAACCGTTGAGACCGTCGCGGTCGAACGAATCCGGCCGGGCGACCAGGTCCTCCTGCCGACCCAGGTCGGGCTGTACGACGAGTACGGCTGGAACCCCGACAGCCGCTCGCCGGTCCTGGATCTCTCCATGCTGCGCACTGGTCTCGTACTCGACGAAGGGGCGATCGGAGCGCTCTTTGCGACGCCAGACGAAGCGACCGGCGAGGTACTCGTCGGTGGTCAACGGCCTGCATCGTCACTCGGCGCGGCTTTGGCGACGCTGAAGCGTTCGCCCGCCGACGACGAGGAGGAGGCCGCGGTCGCCGAGCGGAGACTCGGCGCACTCAGCTCGCTAATGGGCATCCTCGACCGACGGGAGCCACCTGCTGGCCTGACACCAGCGGAGACCGAGGCATGGCGACAGTGGAGGCGCGCTGTGTGGGGCCGGGTGGAGGCGGGTGGTCTCGACCGAATCACCTGGCTCGGCGACGGCACTCCGTTTGTCGATCTTTCCCTTGAACGCACAAGGATGGAAAGGGCGGTGGTGCGGAGCGACGCTTTCGATGAGTTGAGCTTCGTCGACGCCGAGAGTCCCCTGCTCCAAGCTCATCTTCGCGCCGTGGGGCGGTCGGCTGCTGCGATCGCGTCACGCCTCGGCCTGCCGGAGGATGTCGTCCATGCTGTCGGGCAAGCCGGAATGGACCATGACCTCGGCAAGCTCGAACCTCGTTTCCAGCGCTGGCTCGATCCCGATGGCCACCTCACGGAACCGCTGGCCAAGTCGACGACGCCTCGGGCTCGTCGTGAGTTGACACGAGTGCGGTCGGGCTGGCCGCGGGGAGGGCGTCACGAGTTGATCAGCGGCCGTCTTGTGGATAGTGGCCTAGACGTCGGTCCGGAGCGTGATCTCGTCATGCACCTTGTGTTGGCGCACCATGGGCACGGCCGGCCCACCGTCCCGGTGGTCCAAGATATGTTCCCGACCAGAGTCAAGGCCGAAGTCGCAGGCCGGGAAGTCGTCGCCGCGGGCAACCTGTCTCTACCTGACTGGGAACAGCCGAACCGCTTTCGGGGCATGTGTGAGGCTTACGGATACTGGGGCCTCACATTGCTCGAGGCGATCGTTCGCCAAGCAGACCACGCGGCGTCGGCGCGATCGGAGGTGGTGTGATGGCCGAGTTCGTTGCCCCCGGCCTCGCCGCCGACTGGCTCAACGCCTGGCTCGCTGCGATCGGCGTCACCGTCCTCCTGCCGGATGTCCGGCTCGGATGGACCGGCGATCCGGTTCCCAAGGCGCGATTCTCATTCCCCGGTGGCTCACCGCTGGCCGAACGGATCGCAGAGTCACTACCGACGGTCGATCAGCTCAAGGAGCTCGTGATCGCCGACCTTCCTCAGAATCTGTCGGCGAGCGAGTTCTCACGAGCAGCCGCGCAGGCGCGTGAGCGACTGGACCTGAGTCTCGCGCTCCTCACCACGGACATTGGTGGGTTGGATAAGCGCAAAGGTACCCTCCCAACGGGACCCTTCAACCCCGGAGCTCCCCACGGCGAGACACTGTTCACGCGCCTTCGTGCGTGCCGGCAGGGACTAGATGTACTCGGTGATCTCCCGGCACTCGTCGACGCGAGCCTGACGGGTCGGGGTCAGCGGGTGGAAGCCAACGGTCTCGGGTTTGACTATCGGAGGATTGCTGCTTCTGTCCCGGGTGAAGCGCCGAAGTGGGTCGATCCCGTTGTCGAATGCCTCTGCTTCTTCGGGCTCTTTCTCCATCCCCTGAGCGGCAACGGAAGGAGGCCACGTCAACGCGGGTGGGCCGGCTCGCGGGGCAGCACGTTTCGCTGGCCGGTTTGGGAGAACCCACTCGATCGGTGGGCCATCGACGCTCTGCTCGACGTTGTCTATGCGGATCTCGCCGTGCTGTCATCGTCAATCGCCCCTCTTCCGGGTAGCTGGCGCCGCTTGAGTGTCTCTGCGCTTTTCGGCGCCGTTCCGTTCCAGCGGACCGGGCCCAGCGATCCGACCCGCGGCTACGCGTCGGAGCGGCTGGCGTGACCGTCGAGCCGATTGTTGCGATTTCGGCAATCGAGCACTACGCCTACTGTCCGCGCCAGTGTGCGCTGATCCACGTCGACGGGATCTGGATGGAGAATGCCCACACGGTTTTCGGCACGCGGGCCCATCATCGAGTCGATACGGCACCTTCGCGGATGGAACGTGGCCGCAGGGTGTTGCGCGGGATCCCGCTGTTCTCTGAACGGTATGGGCTTTCTGGCCGAGCGGACGTCATCGAGATCCACGATGACGGCTCCGTTGTCCCGGTCGAGTACAAGGCTGGAGTGAAGCATGGTGGAGCAGCCGAGCTGCAGCTCTGCGCCCAAGCGCTATGTCTCGAGGAGATGACGGGCCAGGTGATCTCCCACGGGTTCGTGTGGTACCGGGGCCGACGCCATCGCGACCGCATCGAGCTCTCACCCGGCCTCCGGCAGGAGGCCCGCGATGTCGTTTCTGACATCCGGGCGATGGTGGTTGAGGGGTCGCTTCCTGCCGCGGCGGCAGACACCCGATGTAGCGGGTGTCAGCTCGAGTCCGTGTGTTTACCGGACGTCGTGAGTCGACCTGCCGATGTACGCCGCTACGTGGAGCGGGAGGTGACTGCATGCGAATGATGAGCACGCTCTATGTGACGGATCACAGCGCGCGAATCCGGCTTCGGAAAGGGACCATCGTCGTTCAGCAGCCGTCGGGTTGGCAACGTATTCCGATCGAGACTCTCGACGGCGTTGTCCTCACCTGTAGGGCAGAAATCAGTAACGACGCCATCGGCGAGCTGGTGCGGCGCGGGATACGCATCGCGGCTCTCTCGAAGACGGGCCGGCTTCGTTTCGCGATCGGTGGCCCGACCAGCGGCAATGTCCACCTTCGCGTTGCGCAGGTGTCTGCCGCCTCCAATGTCGAAACCGCCGCGGAGGTCTCACGATGGATCGTTGGGGGGAAGCTCCAGAACTGCCGGCGAGCACTGCAGCGCTGGTCCTGGGACGCTCCCGACTCGGTCAGGCGACTGATCGAGTGGGAAATCGAAGGGATCGGCGACCGTCTCAGTGCCCTGGCGAGCACCAGCGACGGCGACAAGATCCGCGGCATCGAAGGCGACGGCACTCGCCGGTACTTCAAGTGCCTCGGCATGCATCTGGGCATGGCCAATGAGCTGTTTCTTTTCGAGCGGCGCAGTCGACGGCCACCCCGCGACCCGATCAACGCCCTGCTCAGCTTCACCTATGGGTTGGTCCTTGCCGAGTTGGTGGGCGGCCTCGATGCCGTGGGACTGGATCCACAGATCGGCTTTCTCCATCGCCCGCGATCGGGAAGACCTTCGCTCGCCCTCGACCTGCTTGAGGAGTTCCGGCCTTCGGTTGCCGACAGGTTCGCTGTGACGGTTCTTGCCCGGCGCCAGATTCGGCCCGAACACTTTGAGGTGGTGAGCGGAGGGCACTACCTGAGCGACGATGGCCGCGCGGCGGTCCTGTCGCTCTACGAGGACTTCAGGAAGGAGGATGTACCTCATCCTGTCCTCGATCGGCGTGTCGGGCGCTGGGCACTTCCGATTGTTCAGGCGACGCTGATGGCTCGTTTCCTGCGGGAGGACATCCCGGCTTACCCGCCGTTTCTCTCGACGTCTTGAGATGGACATCCTGGTGACATACGACATTGCTACCCTCGATCCGAGGGGAGAGCGCCGCTTGGCCCGAATTGCCGCCATATGTGAGCGCTATGGGATCCGTGCCCAGTACTCGGTATTCGAGTGTCGGCTCAGTGGGGTGGGTCTGCAGTCTTTGATCGGGGAACTCGCGGACGCTGTTGAAGCCGACGAAGACTCGATCCACATCTACCGGTTCGATCGGCCGATTCGAGATGTGAGGATGTCCCTTGGTCGAGACAGGAATCCGACAGTCGGCGACCCGTACATCATCCAGCCCCGAAACTCGAGTGATCTTTGACAATTGAAGAGCGCATCAGCACTCGCGAAGTGCTCGTGATCGCCAGGACCCCAACTAACCTTTCTTTGATTCTGACTGGATAACGTCAACTATCGAAGAGGGGCGTTGCCGGGGGGAGACCCCCGGCCTTCGTTGAGCGTTCGGGGCGGACGAAAGGTTCATGATCGAAGACCGGGCGTTGCCGGGGGGAGACCCCCGGCCTTCGTTGAGCGTGGATGTCCCCAGCGAACTGGGCGGTGAGACCCAACTGGCGTTGCCGGGGGGAGACCCCCGGCCTTCGTTGAGCGGCCGGGACTGACGGCCGGGTCGACGCCAATGAGGAGGGCGTTGCCGGGGGGAGACCCCCGGCCTTCGTTGAGCGTTGCGCGACGACCCGAACCGGCGCCTCGAGGGCCTGGGCGTTGCCGGGGGGAGACCCCCGGCCTTCGTTGAGCGTCGCAATACCCCACCGGCACCTGGAGGGGTACCGATGCGGCGTTGCCGGGGGGAGACCCCCGGCCTTCGTTGAGCGGATAGCCAGATTCAGCAGATCAATCAGCAGATTACAGGCGTTGCCGGGGGGAGACCCCCGGCCTTCGTTGAGCGGAGGAAGACGAAGCGCCGAGCATCGACGAACTGGAACGGGCGTTGCCGGGGGGCGACCCCCGGCCTTCGTTGAGCGCTCGGCGTCATTCCGGCCCTTCCCGATGGTTCATGGATGGCGTTGCCGGGGGGAGACCCCCGGCCTTCGTTGAGCGACCGTGCCAAGCGTTGGCCATAAGCTGATTGAGGCTAGGCGTTGCCGGGGGGAGACCCCCGGCCTTCGTTGAGCGCTTCCAAGGAATCGATTCGATGATGCCAACCAGTTGCGGGCGTTGCCGGGGGGAGACCCCCGGCCTTCGTTGAGCGGTGCCTGACAGGTCCGGGATATCACCCGCGTCAATGGGCGTTGCCGGGGGGAGACCCCCGGCCTTCGTTGAGCGAGGTTCGTGATGTCATGCCACGTGTCCCCGGACCAGGGCGTTGCCGGGGGGAGACCCCCGGCCTTCGTTGAGCGACGAAGGAGGAACCCCCCATGGCCGTCGAAGATCTCAGGCGTTGCCGGGGGGAGACCCCCGGCCTTCGTTGAGCGATGTGGCTCAGGACGACCGTCACGGCGACCTCATCCACGGCGTTGCCGGGGGGAGACCCCCGGCCTTCGTTGAGCGCCCGCCAATAGTCCTTCACTTCGGGTGCGGAAACGCGGCGTTGCCGGGGGGAGACCCCCGGCCTTCGTTGAGCGGGCATGGG
>Ga0315554_1000310_pt1 | contig 28308 bp, 16 predicted proteins | sample SalMarSW160370MG_FD_202114 | JGI IMG/M metagenome (GOLD analysis project Ga0315554, IMG submission 202114) | Salt marsh sediment microbial communities from the Plum Island Ecosystem LTER, Massachusetts, United States - Salt Marsh Sediment SW1603-70 ...
ATGAGCAAGGAGCAACAGGATATAGTATAACATGGACACCTGCTGATTCCAATCCTAATTGGTACAATATAACTATGAATGGTTTTCTCACTAGCCATGATGATCCTTGGTTAGGAGGAGATATTGTTCTAAATATAGATGGATTAGTATTAGGTACTCATACTGCTATATGTTATGTATATGATTTAGAGGGATCAATGACAAGTGATACAGTTGAAATAGAAGTTACTACTACAGCTCCACCAGTTATTGATGATGTAGCTGATTTTGCCTATGAAGAAGGATCTACTGGACACACTATTACATGGCATCCAACAGATGGGAATCCAGATTACTATATAGTAACAAAAGATAGTATAGTAGTTGATGAAGGACCATGGTTAGGAGGAGATATAACAGTTGATATTGATGGTTTAGCTTATGGAGTGTATACTTTTATTTGTACAGTCAATGATACTGAAGGGCAATCAGCTAGTGATACTGTAATTTTGACAGTAACAGACTTTATTGATCCTCTGATTAACTCTCCTGCAGATGTCATCTATAGCGAAGGAGAAACAGGTAATAACATTGTTTGGATAGCTACGGATACCAATCCTGCAACTTATACAGTTTATAAGGATGGTACTATTTATGAAATTGATACTTGGATTTCAGGTTCATCTATTATTATCTCTGTTGACGGATTAACATCTGATCAATATAATTTCACTATTGTAGTTTTTGATCAATCTGGAAATAAAGCAATAGATACAGTAATCGTTGCAGTTACGGTAATTGTACCAGAAATTCACCAAAATCTTTTCCTTGGTGTAATTATCATCTCAATTGTTGTTGTTGTCACATTTAATATTAAACATAGAAGGCATAAAATGGATTAATTCCTTTTTATCCTTATTTTTCTTTATTTTTATTCAATGATAATTTAAGATAGTAATTTAAAAAAAAGAAAAAAGAGAAAAACTATTTTCTTCTCTTTTTTATAATTATAACTAAAAATACTATAGCAATTATTGTTGTAAACCAGAACATGTTTGATTCAGTTGTTTCTTCTTCTATTGGAGCAACTGTTACTTTTACTGTATCACTGATTGAATTCCCTGCTGCATCATAGACTGTGCATTCATAAAGATAAGTTCCACTCTCTAATCCATCAACTGAAAAGATTATCTCTTCTCCTGTCCATGTTTCAGTTTCTACTACAGTATCATTCATTGTTATTGTATAAGTTGAAGGACTATAATCAAACGGATTCCAGGTGATAGAATAGCCTGTTTCTCCTTTTATATAACTTATATCTCCTGGATTATCTATTGTTGGAGCAATTGTATCTTCAACAGTAACATGAACTGTATCTGCTGCACTATCATCGTTATCATCATAAACGTGGCAAATGTACTCATAATTTCCATATGCTAAGTCATCAATATTGACAGTTATTGACTCTCCTGACCAAGCTCCAGAATCTACCTCTACTCCATTTCTTGTTACACTATAGCTTTTGGGATTATTATCATAGGGGTGCCAGGTAATACTATGTCCTGTTGATCCTACTTCATAAGAAACATCTGCAGGATTGTCAATAGTTGGTACTATTGGTTCTACGACTGTTACAATAATACTATTACTTGCTTTATTTCCATCTTCATCATATACTGAGCAAATGAAAGTGTATGTTCCAGTTGTGAGATTATCCACGTCAATGGTTATTGTACTTCCTGCCCATTCCCCTTCATCTATTAATTCTCCATTTCTAGTTATGTTAAACCAAACTGGGTTGTCATCTGTGGGGTGCCAGGTAATAGAATGACCAGCAGTGCCTTCTTCATAACTGAAATCGCTTATACTGTCAATAATTGGTGGTTGAGTTGTTGTAACGGTTACCATCACTTCATCACTAGACCATTGATTGCTTAAATCATAAACATAACACACATAGGTATATGTTCCTTCAGCTAAACCATCAATTGATATCGAAATTTCGTTTTCTCCTATATTCCAAACTCCTTCATCTTCTATTATCCCATTGAAGGTAATATTATAGCTCTTTGGCAGTATATCGAAAACTTCCCATGTTATGTTATTTCCTGTTGCGCCCAATAGATAGCTAATGTCATCTGGACTATTAATCTCTGGTGAGGAAATATCTAACTCTATGAAAATTTCTCTTGCTTCAGAAAAGGGACCTGTTTGATTTCCATTATCTATTGCTGCTACTCGCCAATAGTACGTTCCTACTGCTAATGATGTACCAGGTTTATAGAAAGTCTCGGAAGAAGGTATTATTACATTGATTATTGGACTTATAAAGCTCGAAGAATCATCTAGTTGGAATAAATATTGATAAGCCTCTTCGACTGGTGACCATGAGAACGTTGGTCTTTTTTCATCAGTAACTAGCCCATCTACTGGAGAGAGTAAATCAGGTGATGCTATGACCGTTTCGATTAGCAAAGTAATAGATGATATTGACGGCGTTATCAAACTATCTTGAGTTTCAAGAACCGCTTTCCATTTTATATTGCGTCCTTCATGACTTAATTGGTGTTTAACTCCATCATTTATAGCTTCCCAGTGTATTCCTCCATCAGCAGATATATAATAAAGTATTTGGGAATCTCCTGGAATTACGGAACTTTCTGTTAGAGTTATATAATTTATAGAAATCGAACTAGTGCCTTCATAGAATGTCTTAGACTGAGCTTGACATACTTCATTATACAGTGATAGAACATTTTTTCTAATATTAACTACTTCTATGTTGGAAGTATGTTCAACTAAGTAACAATAATCACCGCGAACGACCGAATCTCTAACATTTCCTGGCGTTGAATAGCTATATAATAACTGTGGATTATCGGGATTTGTTACATCAATAACTGCTATTCCTGCATCTGCATCATTCACAAAAGCAGTATTTCCTGAAACAATTATCCCATTAGCTAAATCATTAGTATTACACTGACTACGAAATGTTGGAGAGGTTGGATCACTAATATCTACAATAACCAAACCATTTTCACCATCAGCAATGTAAGCTAAATCTCCTTCTATCCAAACTTCAAAAGAAACACCTGAAGAATCATACCAACCAATGGTTGTAGGAGAACTTGGATTACTTATATCAACAATTTTTAAACCATCTTCGCCACTTGCTACAAAAGCGTTATTACCTTCAATTTTAATATCTGCTGCATAGTGAAAATCATCATACAAGTTGTCAAATGCAGGAGATAGAGGAGTTGACATATCATAGATTGCTACACCTTCACTTCCACAAGTAAGATAAAGATTCTCACTATTTACTTCAATATCAAAATCAGCTAAATTCCACCAAGCATAAAAATCTAGAGGAAGAGGGACAACTTGAGCTCCGAAATATGTTGGATTGGCAGAATCGAGAATATCGAATCCATAAAAAGCTAATTTGAATACCCATGATCCAGATGCATACATCATGTAAGTACCGAAAACATAAGCAACACTTCCAAAAACTTCCACATCATAAAAAATGTGACCAAAGTCTAATAATCCAGGATTGAGAACAGCTTCACCAAGAAGAACAACATTTTCAGGATCACTTATGTTGTATGTTCTTAATATCCCTTGGTATTTTAATCCAGTAAAATGATTCCCTACAATATAAGCTACATCTCCAACAGCACATATTCCTCTGTGTGTTTGATCTATGTTAAACAATTTTTCACGTGATGGTTTCACATTTTCAGTTACCTTAATAATTCTAATTCCGTCATCATAATTTGCAGTATATATTTCTGTCCCATCAAAATACAAGGCTAGAGCGATGCTAGTATGTGAGAATTCATAACTTCCAATAATTTGTATATCATATTTATTTTTCAAATCTAGAATGTATACATACCCATGGTAGTCTGTTACATATGCTATTTCTCCATTGACCATAACATCATTCAACTCTAAATCAGTAAAAGAGGAAACAAGTGTTGAAGTTACTCCTATTATAGAATTTATTATATGTAATCCAGATTTCGCTGCAAGAAATGTGTTACTACCTTCAAGGAAGATGCTATTTATCTCATCAAATCCTTCGATTTCCTTTACGAAATAAACAGCTGTAGGATCAGCAATATTTAGGATGACCAGGCTCGAGGAATTACTCACATAAGCATTTACTCCTCTTATTGAAAGGCTATCTGCAGTAAATATAGAGTCATAAACATATAAAGCACCTGGACTACTTGGATTGGAAACGTCAAGTATTTTTATTCCAGCATTTCCATCAGAAATAAATGCATAATTCTCAAAAATATCTACATCATATGCAGAAACTGTATCATATGTTGTAAGTTCAACAATATTTGCCGGATCGCTAATATCTACAATTTTTAATCCTGCTTCGCTAGTTGCTAAATAAGCAATGTCCCCATCAACGCATATGCTTCTTATAATATTTGTCGAAATTGTATCTAAAAGGTGAGGATTCGTGGGATCCTTTATATCAAGTACATCCAAACTGTTTTCAGTTCCAACTAGAGCTATATCTCCATGGATATAAATTTCAATGGCATTCCCATTGGTATCATATGATCCAATTTCCTTAATTACTTGATAAGAATTTTCTATCGTTCCTGTCCCCCAGCCAGAAACATTAGTAGCTGGAGAATCCATGTAGGTGGTAGTAGTGAAATCTTCAGTTATTGGAGCTAAAATTTCTCCTTGAACCATTGGTAAAGTATTATTAAATAAGAAAAGCGATGCAAAACAGAGAAGAAGAAGAAAAGCGAGAGTATTTTTTCTATTTTTTACCATTTTCTTCATTTTTATCACTATTTAGTGAATCATTAAAATATAGTCTTGGTGTGTAAAAAATCTTTCTCAAAAAAAAGAACTAGTAAAAACTAGTTCATTTTAATTTATTTTTACGAGTTTTAATGGTAATAATGGTAATAACAGCAATGCTTAGAATTATGCTTGAGATAATCCCAAATTCTCGTAGATGCGGTATTTTATATTCTACATATTGGCAATTAGAATGGGAGCTATTTCCAGCATTGTTCCCTGCGACTATTGCATAGTAATAATAACCTTCTGATGGCATAACATCTAGATAAAAACTTGAGGATACTTTGGTAATAGCTGTAAGTTCTTCAACAGACCAAATATAGGAAGTCGAACGATAAACATAGTAGTTACTTGCAAACGAGATGTTATTCCAATCTATTTTAATTAGATCTGTTTCAGTTGGATTAGGAACAATAAAAGCTAATTCAGGTTTAGATGGAATACCTGCGAGAAAATTATGAACAATGTCTATATCAGTTCCAGAGTCTTCATATTCAGTAGAATCTGCCCAGATAGCTTGAGCAACACCGTTTGAATCAACAGCAATTTTTGGGTCACTCGCTGTTAGAGTACTCTCGAGAGATATAACATCAGTTGAAGTCCAAGATGAAGAAGCGGTATCCCATCTTTTATAGAAGATGTCTAAGTCAGTACCTGCTCCATTATAATTAGTATAATCCTCCCAAACGATATGTAATTCATCAGCCGAATCAACAACGATAAAGGGTTCATAAGAATTGCTGGTACTTTCTGTTGAAACGATTTCAGTTGATGTCCATATTGGTACGGAAATGTCTTTCTTCTTAAGATAAATATCTCTATCAGGAGCATAGTCTTCAAGTTCTTCCCAAGCAATGTAAATATCCCCAGAAGAATTAACAGTAAGAGAAGGAAAAGAGGAATCTCTATTACTCTCCAGTGAAACAAGTTCTATTGATTCCCAAGATAAAGTAGTAGAATTCCAATGTCTGTAAAAAACATCTAAATCTGCTCCAGCTTCTGGGAAAGAGTTAGAATAATCAGTCCAAGCAACATGAACATTCTCTGATGTATCAACTGAAAGACTTGGGGATGTAGAATCATACTCACAATTTGTTGAAACAACTGTGGTTGTACTCCAAGTCGAAGATGAAGAAGACCATTTCTTGAAGAAGATATCAGAATCAGATCCTGAACTTGCATAATCAGATCTATCTTCCCATACAACGTAAACATTTCTTTCAGCATCAGCAGCAATGATTGGATTACTAGATTGGGAAGTGCTTTCTGTAGATATAACTTCAGTGGGTGTCCAAGAGGATGTAGAAGAGCTCCAATATTTATAGAAAATTTGATGATCATTTAAGGTACCACCTACATCAACACCTTCCCACGCAACATGAACACTCCCTGACGTATCTACTGCAACTGAAGGAGCATAAGAACCACCTGCTGTCACACTTTCAGTAGAAACAACCTCAGTAACAGTCCATAGGTTTGAATTTAATTCTAATTTCTTATAGAAAATGTCTTGATCAGATCCATTACTACCATAATCCGTTAAATCTGCCCATACAACATAGACATTCCCTGATAAATCAACAGCAAGAGATGGATTAATAGAATTATCTGTACTTTCTGTAGAAACAACTTCAGCTTTATTCCATTTCCATTGGGTTCTTTCAAAGGAAGCTATATTAAATATACCTGATTCTTCCTTTACAAGAGCTTTTGTGTTTGAAGTAAAAAGAGAAGAAGAACCAATTAAGAATACAATTAAAATGAAAAATAAGCTCATATTGAGTTTGTTTTTTTTCTTTTTTATATGCATTTGAATGAATCACCTTTCTAACTATTATTCACAGATTATCTATGAATTTTCAAATTGGTAGCATTTAGAGCTAAAATTAAAAACATTTCTACTAATATTCCAAAAAAGACAAAATTATTATGATTATAGATGGGGAAGGTAAGATACTCCTTCCAGGTCTTATTAATTTTCAGAAATAGTAGGTGTCTCGTTGGATAAAAGATGGGAGGAAAGAATCCCCTGAAGAGATGGCTAAAATTTGCGTTCGCTTATTGAATGATTAATCTGATTCTTTTCATATTTAAGAAGTGAATTTCAGTATTAAACAAAAAGTTAGTTTTAGGTAAAATTCTTATTGTTATACTATAATGTAAAATCATGAAGGCTATAATCAACGTCAAAATTTATGATTATGAGACCTATATTGAGAATGGTTACTGTATTTATGGCAAAGAAATCATTGATGTAGGAGATATGGCTACATTTCCAGATTTTGAAGGAGAGATCATAGATGGGGAAGGTAAGATACTTCTTCCTGGCTTGATTAATTTTCACACTCATGTTTATTCTACTCTAGTTAGAGGTGCTGCAATACCTTACCAACCAAGAACATTCAAAGACATTTTAGATCAGCTTTGGTGGAAATTTGACAGTAAATTAGATAATACAGCTACCTATCATAGTGCGATGGTTTACGGTTTAGAATCTTTGAAAAGTGGAGTTACATCCATGATTGATCATCATGCAAGTGGTATAGATATTATCGGTAGTTTAGATTCTCTAAAGAAAGCTATTGTTGATAAACTTGGTATGCGCGGGATTTTCTGTTTTGAAACTAGTGATCGTTTCAACATTACAGAGTGTATAGATGAAAACTTATCTGGTTTAAAATACAAGTCCTCAGATGCTCGTGGAATGTTCGGACTTCATGCTTCTCTAAGCCTTTCTGAATCTACACTTATGAAAGTTAAACGTATTCTTGGGGATGCACCTATTCATGTTCATGTTGCTGAAAGTATCGAAGACGAAGAAGATTCTCTGAACAATTATAGGATGAGAGTGGTAGAAAGATTTGAAAAACATAATCTCATCAATAAAGGTTCTATATTAGCTCATTGTGTGCATATTAATAGTAAAGAAGCTCGAATCATTGAAGAAAACGGAGCAGTTATTGCTCTTAACCCTACCTCCAATATGAACAATGCTGTAGGTACATTCAATATCAATTTGTTTAGGAATAATAATATTCGATTACTTATTGGTAACGATGGTTTAGGAACAAACATTGCTAAAGAATGGACTTATTTTTATTATGCTGGAAAAGCTGGAATTAATGATGCTGCAGGGATAAGTTTTAATGAGATGCTAAAATACATCAATGGCTCGTATGAATACTTTGGAAAACAGATGGGAATTCAAATAGGAAAAATAAAGGAAGGATATGTCTCTGATTTTGTCCTTAGTCCGTATAAAAATCCTACAAAAATGGATAAAGATAATGCTTTTGGACATGTATTTTATGGATTATTTGAAAATTTTAAGCCATCAGATGTTATCGTTAAAGGCAAAACTCTAATTGAAGATTATGTGAGTATTTTTGATGAGGAAGCCATATATAAGAACGCAAATATTGCTTCTCAAGCATTATGGAAAAAGCTAGGTGTTACATAATGGATATATCAATAGATTTACTTGATTTAAATTTCGAAAATCCTCTTGGTCCAGCAGCAGGACCTATTGTAGAAGGATTGGAAAATATGCAGTTTTTTAACAATAATTTATGTGGTTTTAATGTTGCCAAAACAATCTCTGTTGAAGGAGCTATTGTACCTAAACCATGTATAGCTGGAACAACAAACACCATCTACAACTGTGAACTTTGGTCAGAATTACATTCTGATGTATGGATAAAGGAGATTCTTCCAACTATTCATAAAGATAAGAAAAAACCTCTTATTATTAGTTCAGGTTACAAAGAAGAGGACTTTAGATATTTGATTCCTAAATTAGATCCTTTTGCAGATATCTTTGAGATATCTACTCACTACGTTTCAGAAGATTTGCTTCCCGGAATAGTTAAGAGTATAAGAGAAAACACTGATAAACCTATTTTCATGAAACTAAGTCCTCATATTGTAGATTTTCTAGATTTTGTTAAAACAGTTATAGATGCTGGTGCAACTGGGATTGTAGCTATCAATTCTCTAGGTCCAGGAACAGTTATAGACTTGAAAAATCGCTCAGTTCTTTTAGCTGAGAAAGTTTGGATGAGTGGGCCTTCAATCAAACCAATTGCTCTTCATCGAATATACAATATAAGAAAGGAATTTCCCAATATACCGATAATAGGAGTAGGTGGAATAGGAAAAGCAGACGATGTAATTGAATTCCTATTTGCAGGCGCAGATCTTGTCCAGATGCTATCATCTGCATTGATTAAAGGAAGACAATTATATGACAAGATAATTAAAGATCTTCCTAAAGCACTTGAGGAGTATGGATTTTCTTCTGTTGAAGAAATTAGAGAAGTAAGAAAAACTACTCTTTTCAAGGAAGTTGATACAGCTGTTGATAACTATCCATCTTTTAATGAGAAATGTACAATGTGTATGCTCTGTGTTAAGATATGTCCTGCAAATGCTTTATCTGCTAGTGATGAAAGAATAATAGTAGATAAAAGTAAGTGTATACACTGTGGTTTATGCGAATCTCGTTGTCCAGTAGATGCAATCTACGGAGCACTAAGAAAATAGAAAAACCTCAATCTATCAGCTGAATTACTTTATTTCCCCTACCATCTTGAATCCTGCTTTCTTCCAACCTGCCTTTCCTGCTTTGAATTCAAAGACATTCTCATATCCCATGTCCATTAATTTTCTTGAAACTCTTGTACTAGCATGGCAGGTATATCCTGTACAATAGACTACTATTTTATCATCTTTAGAAAGATGCAAAGGAGCTAGTTCTTCAACTCTGTTTATAGGCATAAACATTGCTCCTGGTAAGTGACCCATATTGTAAGCTTTTTCTGTTAATGCCTCTACTAATTTAAAATCTTCTTCATTTTCCTGTAATTCTAATAAAAATTCTAGTGGGACTACTTTAATCTTGTTCATATCTTTCATAAGAAAATTCTCATCTAAATTTAATAAACTATGGAAATCACAAATTTTGAGGAAAAATAATAAGAAACTGTTAAAACGAATGATTTTTATCTAAAACAGATTTATTGTTAGTTGTGAAAAATAAATATTTTTTAAGATGTATTACTTGTAAAAAAGAATTCGAACCCGAACCAGGACGCTATTATTGTGAAGACTGTGGGAAGATAATGGGAACCTTAGAGGTTGTATACGATTATGAATCACTGAAATCAAATTCCTCTATCAAAGAAAGAAAATTTGACAAGAAAGCATCTATGTATCAATTTGATTTTTTATTGCCAACTGAACCAAAGCTAAAACTAGATGATTATGTGGGCGGAACTCCACTATATACATTTGATCTTTTAGGAAGGAAGGATGTTTTAGTAAAATATGATGGATCTAATCCTTCTAGTTCATATAAAGATCGAGCAAGTTCCATTGCTATCAATAAAGCTATTGACGAGGGGAATGACATACTTTTTTGTGCTTCAACAGGAAATGCTGCTTCCTCTTTAGCTATGTTAAATGCTCATACTGATATGAAAACCTACATTTTCGTTCCAGCAGCTATCCCTGATGGTAAAAGGGCACAACTTGAAATTTCTGGTGCAGAGGTTTATGCTGTTCAAGGTACATATGACGAAGTTTATGATCTTTCTCTTGACTTAGGTTTGAAAAAAGGTTGGTATTGTCGTCACGCTGCAATCAATCCCTATTTACTAGAAGGGAAGAAAACAGGAGCTTTTGAGATAGCAATTCAAAACAATTTTAAAATTCCAGATTATGTTTTAGTTGGAGTTGGAGATGGTACTGTTGTAAGCTCACTCTATAAAGGATTCTGGGAATTTAAAGAGATAGGTTTAACTGACAAAATCCCTAAAATTATCGGTGTTCAAGCAGAAGGGATTCCAGCAATCAAAGAAGCTTTTGAAAAAGGAAAGCCATACAAACCAATAGCAATTCAAGGAAAAACCATTGCAGACAGTATTTCTGTTGGTAAGCCTAGAGATGTAATAAAAGCATGTACTTATGTTGGAGAAAGTGGAGGATATTTCGTTTCTCTCACCGATGAAGAGATTCTTGATTCAATTAAAGAATTAGGTAGACTCACTGGTATTTTTGCAGAACCTGCTGGAGCAGTTCCTTACGGAGGGCTAAAAAAACTTATTTACGAAAATAAGATTACTAAATCAGATACTGTATGTCTTGTTATTACAGGTAATGGTCTTAAAGATGTTAAAGCTGTAGAAGGATCAATTAACAAAACTACTTTTACAGCTGAAGAAGTAATTAAAAGGTTTGAATAATGAAATTTGTACTCAATAGAGAGTTAGTAGAGAGTGATGTATCTCCTAATGAACACACTCTTGATTTCCTAAGAAAAAGAGGTTTGACAGGTGTAAAAGAAGGTTGCCATGAAGGAGATTGTGGGGCATGCATGGTCCTAGTTGGAGAGCTTGTAGAAGGAAAAGTTAGATATAGAGCGATAAATTCATGTATCCTACCTTTAGGTAAAGTGGAAGGAAAACATGTAGTTACTGTAGAAGGTGTTAATCTCGTAGAACGTTTAAATCCCGTTCAACAGGCGATTTTCGACGAAGGAGGTTCACAATGCGGCTATTGTACACCTGGTTTTGTTATGGCTCTAATGGCTTATTTTCTCAATGAAGATCTGAAAAACACCGATATTATGATAGCTATTGAAGGAAATATCTGCAGATGTACTGGATATAACTCTATTCTTCGAGCTGCAAATATTGCTAAAAAGAAAATAGAATCTCTCGATGACTCTAGAGGTAGAATTCAAGCCTTGGTTGAAGCAGAATTTTTACCTAAATATTTTCTTGAAATACCTAAAATGCTTGAACAAATTCAAACAACTCATGAAATTAAAAAAGGGACTTATGTTGCTGGAGGAACAGACCTTTTTGTACATAGACAGAAGGCAGAAAATCCCGTTTTTCTTGCAGATTTAGGATTTGATAAAATCTGGTCAGATGAAGAATATATTTTCATTGGTTCAGCTGTTGACATAGAATCTATTCGAAAATCAGAAGAACTTAATGATTTATATGATTCTGCTAAACATTTATCTCGAGTTTCCACCTTACCTATTAGACAACAAGCTACAGCTGGAGGGAATGTTGTAAATGCGTCTCCTATTGGTGATTTAACTATTTATTTCTTGGCTTTAGATGCAGATATTAGTTTACTTTTAGATAAACAACGAAGAATAATGAAATTGAAAGATTTCTTTAAAGGATACAAAGTTTTAGACCTTAAAGAAGGAGAAATTTTAGAGTGGTTTAGAATTAAGAAAGAGAAAAAGTTTCTTTCTTTTGAAAAAGTAGCTAAGAGAATGTATATGGATATTGCTAGTGTGAATAGTGCTTTATCTCTTAAAATGGAGGATAATACGATTAAAGAACCTCACCTCTCTGGTGGTGGTGTTGCACCTATTCCTAAATATCTAGAAAAGACTTGTCAATATTTGGAAGGAAAGGAATTAACAGCTGAACTAGTTAAGGAAGCCGTAAAAATTGCTGACTCAGAGATTAGTCCTATCGATGATGTTAGAGGGAGTGCAAAATACAAACGTCTGTTATTACGACAGCTGATTTATGCTCATTTTATTACTTTAAAGCCTGAACTGGAGGTAGCACTATGAAAAACGAGCTAATTACTTCACATACAACAGGAGAATCAACTTTTGTTGATGATATCCCTGAACCCAAAAGCACTCTACATACAGCTGTTTTTGTTTCTAGTATTCCTCATGGAAAGATAAAATCATTAAATTTAGAAAAAGCTAGAAAAGCTGAAGGAGTAGTACTTATTGTTACAGCTGAGGATATTCCAGGAGTAAATCAAGTAGGTAGAATTATTCAAGATGAAGAGCTTTTTGCAGAAGAGAAAGTGGATTTTATAGGGCAACCTATTGCTGCTATTTACGCAGAAACAATTGAGCAAGCGAAAAAAGCAAAGGAATTAATAGAAGTTGAATATGAACCTTTACCTGCTGTTTTTGATCCCCGAGAAGCAGCTAAAAAGGGGATGTTAATTGCTCCTTCTAGAACTATTTCGTTAGGTGATACAGAATCAATTTGGGGGAAGTGTCATACTATAGTGGAAGGTGTAGCTGAATCAGGAGGGCAAGAACACATCTACATGGAAACACAAGGTTGTGTTGGAATACCGAAAGAGGATGGAGACATTTTACTTTATTCAAGTACTCAAAATCCTTCAACGGTTCAAAACATTGTCAGTAATGTTCTTGGTTTTGATATGAACAAAATTGAAGTGGATGTAAAACGTCTAGGAGGTGCTTTTGGAGGAAAAGAAGACCAAGCTACTCATTGGGCTTGTATTTGCGCATTAGGTGTTTACCATACTCAACGTCCAGTAAAAATAATCCTTGAAAGACAAGAAGATATCACAATCACAGGAAAACGTCATCCTTATTCTTCCGATTATAAGTTGGGTCTAGATGAAAATGGTAAAATCTTAGCTTACACTGTTGATTTCTATCAAAATGGAGGAGCTGCAGCTGACCTTTCTACTCCAGTATTGGGAAGAACGATGTTTCATGCGACTAATGCATATTTTATCCCCAATGTCAGGATAACGGCTTACTCGTGCAAAACTAATCTTGTTCCATTTACAGCTTTCAGAGGATTTGGAGGACCTCAAGGTATGTTTGTAATAGAGTGTGCTCTAGCCCATGCTGCAAAAAAATCGGGAATTGATATTGAAGAATTACAGGAGAAAAATCTTTTGAGAGAAGGAGATCAATTTCCTTATGGAATGAGGGTAGAAAAAGCACAAGCTGAGAGAAGCTATTCTCAAGTCCTTAAAGATTCTAATTTTGTTAAACTAAAAGAAGAGCAGAAGAAATTCAACTCTGAAAACAAATTCATCAAGAAGGGGCACTATGTCATGCCAGTATGTTTTGGTATTTCTTTCACAGCAGCTTATATGAATCAAGCTGGAGCTTTAGTGAACCTCTACTATGATGGTAGTGTGAATGTAAGTACAGCAGCTGTAGAGATGGGTCAAGGAGTTAATACGAAAATAAAATCTATCGCAGCTCGGACATTATCTGTAAATCCAGATAGAATAAGAATGGAAAGCACAAACACAAGCCGTGTGATAAATACTTCTCCTACTTCAGCCAGTAGTGGAGCTGACTTGAATGGTAAAGCTACAGAAATAGCTTGTAATGCACTTATGGTAAGATTGTTGAATGTTGCCAAAGAAAAATTAGGAGAAGGAGATATTACTCTAAAAGATGAAGTAGTTTATTTGAATGGTAAAAGAACTGATTTGGAATGGGAAGAACTAGTTATGGATGCTTATTTGAGCAGAGTGAATTTATCATCACAAGCTTACTATGCAACACCGAGGATTTATTATGATTCTGAAAAAGAGAAAGGAGATCCTTTTGCTTATCATGTCTTCGGAACAGCTATATTAGAAGTAACTGTTGATTGTTTAAGGGGTACTTATCAATTTGACAATGTCTATATTGCTCATGATGCTGGCATAAGTTTAAACTATTTAGTTGACTTAGGACAAGTCGAAGGAGGATTAGTTCAAGGTATGGGATGGATGACTCTTGAGGAGTTACAATACGAAAATGGAAAACTGATTTCTGATGTTTTAGCTACCTATAAAGTTCCTGACATTCATTTTGCCCCTAAAATTCACACTAAATTCTTAGAAGATGTGGAGAATCCTTATGCAGTTCTAAAATCTAAAGCTGTTGGTGAACCTCCTTTTATGTATGGTATTGGAGCATATTTTGCTATAAAAGACGCTGCTCAGGCTTTTAAAGACGATAAAGATTGGTTCTATTCAGCCCCTCTTACACCAGAGAAACTACTTCTATATTTATACGAGGATTAACTAAGATGAATGAAGAACAGTTCTGGAAGACAGCTTTAGAATCACTGTTAGAAGGAAAAGATGCTGTAATTATAGTTATAATACAGAGAATAGGTTCAGCTCCTAACGTTCCTGGAGCTAAAATGTTAGTAACTCACGACACTTCAATTGGTACTGTTGGGGGAGGTTCTTCAGAGCACAAATTGACTGAGCAAGCCAAGAACATGTTGAAAAACAAAAACATCAAGGTAGAAACAATCTTCTTAGATCATTCAGAAGGTTTAGGTGAAGAACACTCTGGTATGATTTGCTCAGGTTCTCAAACCTTTGCTTTCATTCTTCTCGGAAAGGATGACATTTCTCTAGTAGAAGAAATAAACGCTGCTTACTCAAAAGCTATTCCAGGGATTTTGATACTATCAAATGAAGGAATGAAATATGAGAGCAAAGAACAATTACAAAAGGATAAAATCTATATTAAAACCGATAGTGGTTGGGAGTATAAAGAAAATGTAGGTTTGCAGGATCACTTAATTGTAATAGGAGGAGGGCACGTATCTCTCGCATTATCAAGAATAATGAAGACACTCGATTTTCATATTACTATCCTTGACGATAGATTACATTTGTCAACGATGGAAAATAATTCATTTGCTCATGAAAAATATGTTATTTCTTTTGAGGACATTGAGTCTTATGTACCTGAAGGAAAAAACGTTTATGTAACTATTATGACTTTCGGACATGCTTCAGATGAGTTAATACTTGAGAGATTAGTTTCCAAAAATTATCGATATATAGGTATGATGGCTAGTGTTGTCAAAAAACAACAAGTCTTCACAAGTTTAGAGAAAAAAGGAATACCAGAAGAAGTATTATCTAAGGTTTATTCCCCTATAGGTTTAAAGATTAAAAGTGACACTCCAGAAGAAATTGCGGTTAGCATAGCAGCAGAAATCATCTCTGTTAGAAATTCATATAGATAAAATAAATAAAAACGAGATAATTAGTTTAAAGTGATATTATCTCATATCCTTCTTTTACCCACAACTCTAATGGGGTATGTCCAAACAGGTCATCGTGAATAGGTAAACCCTGCCTTTCTGCTGATTCCAACGCTCCTGCTGCAGTTGCACAGACTCTGCAAACTGAAGCAATAAGGTTGAATTTCTTCATATTTTCAAATTTATCATTAACATTTTCTTCATACATAGGAATTAATTTACATCCTTCACTTTCGAAGACTACTCCTACAGTATAGCCTTTTTCATGAAAATCTAAAACATTCATCATAACATGAGTAAAAACTCCTTTATTCGCAGACCACATAACAAAAAGTAATTTTTTCAAATAATCACCTAAAGAAGGTTAACAGATACCAATAAAACTTTTACTAAAAAAGGCTGAAATGGTGAGATTAGAATCTCACAGTAGCAATCTTGTATGCATCGAAAACAGGTGTAAGGATACCTTCTTCAATAAATTCAAAAATTATTGGCAAGCCTTTTTCAATTTTTACATCCTCTAATTCATCAAAAATACGACTAATTGTAACATTTTCATGATTGATTATGTAAGTTGCTAAAGTTTTGCGTAATCCATTAAATTCCTCTACTTGAGCAACTTTGTAAGGTGATATTATAAAGGGATAGAATATCCATAAATGAATTTCTTTCATGATTTTCTCTGTTATACCTTGAAGATTTGTTCTAAAAACTTCAGTTGAACCATCCCAATCTTCCCCAATTTGGCTGAACATTTTTGCGAACCAATCACTAACTACTGTGAGTTTTTCCTCAATTTCCTCATTTAATTCAGTCTCTGAAAAAGTATATATGGTAAAGTTACCTGATTCTGAACCTGTAACATAGAAGTTTTTATACTGTAAGCGTTTTACAGAACCTGCACGATCTCCTCTTAATTCTATTCCCATTGAGGAAATTGCAGTAAGAAAACCTGTTATTAAAGAAGGATCCAAGGAAATTTCTGATCCCAAATCCATCTCATACACTGGTAGTCCTGTAGCCTTATGAACAGCGATTAATTTGGTAATTGATAAAACACTTTCATAAATACCATAAATTCTGGTAAAAAGAGTTTTTTCTGACCGTTTAGAACCTTCAACTCTTCGTCTAGCAATAAAGATTGTAGGAATAAGTATAGCAGCTAAACCTAAAATTCCTATGATTACATAAAGAAATGGTGGAATGCCTCTATTTGGATTACGTATGGAAATTGACTTGATGGAGAGATTAGTTTTTGGTTGGTACCCATCATGAGTTATTGTAATAAAGACATGAACACTTGTTGCCGGAGTTTCTAAAACTCTAAAAGTGATATAATAATCTCCATTTATTTCATATTGTTCAATAAGCTCAGCTTCTGCGATATCAAAAGAAACTTCAAAATCAGCATCTGTAATTTTTTTGTCAGATATTGTATTGATATAATTAAAAACTATCGTTGTTTCATTTCCATAATAAAGTTCATCATCAGCAGAAATCACATTTATCTGAGTTGGTGCTTCAAGTATCGTAAAAGTTGTTAGTGCAGATGTTGTAGGTTTTCCATAAACCTCAAAAAATCCTTCTTTTATAACAGTTATATTAATCTCATAAGAACCCGGATATTTATTTAAAGCATCATTTCCAGCTTGAAGTTCTAATCGGATGCTACCATCGCCTTCTTGAATGTAAATATATTCTGAATTCAAAGTTAATGGAGTACCGTCTAAATAGACATCCACTTCATCTGGAAGAGCTAATTCTACAGGATAACTAGAAGTATCTACTACATCAAAATGAATAGCTGTTTCAGTATCATTATAATAATATGGAGGATGTGTAACAATATTATTTACAACAAAGGTATGATACACTGTTAAATCGAATGTTATTGAATGAGTTTCTAAAAGAGTTCCTGTAGCAGTCAGAGTAACTGAATAATCACCTATTGAGACATTTATTGGGATATTTAGCACATAATGTGAACCATTATAATTCAAATCCCCAGATGTTCCCCAAGAAGTATTATAGGTAACATTTGCAGCTCCAATAGGTTTTCCAATTTCACTTACTATGTATAAATCGCTTACATTATTGTAAAGCACTTGGACAGTCACTGGATCTAGATTTTTTCTAACAATAGGAGTGAGTGTATCATTGGTCATATTTCCCCCAACAGCTTCTTCCCATGAGAAAGAAGCACTAGTCGATTTACTCACAGAAATCTGTATAGAGTAAAAACCTATTTCTGTACCATTTGACCATAAACACGCTGCTGTCCAATATCCTTCAAGGTCAGTTCCATTTATAGATGGATCAAAACTAGTGCTAATCTCATAATACCCAGGACTTGTCTGAGACTGTTCTAAATTTGTATAACTAGTCAAATCTGTGAAAATTACATTTTGATAGACTGACTCATTTTTCACATCTACAATGTGTCCATTGGGATCATAAAGAGTAAAGTTTGCTGTTCCAGTCTCTACATCAGCTGTAGTATTATCTCTTATGTAAATTCCAGCTGTAATAGGTGAACCAACAAAACCAGTAGCATTAACACCATCTGTTGTCCAATGACCAAGATTAAATTCATTCGAATTTAGATTTAAAGAATAAAGGTAATTTAGACTAGAGGTAGAAAATGTAAAATTTCCAGAGTTATATTTTGGTAATTCTAAAAGTGGATCTAAATCAAACACATAACCTGTAGAGGTTCTAGAACTGGGGATGGTAATCGAATTATTAGCTACTAGATTAAATGAATCAATATTCCAATCAGTTGGTGTATATAGATACTGAATCCTTTGGGGATTAGAATATGTAAAAAGATTCAAAGAGGAGCTATTCCATTCTAACGTCCAAGAGATTGAATCTGCTAAATATGTCGAATTGTCTACTGAAAAACTTGAATCAACAAAAAATGTTTTTTCAAAAACATAGTAATTATTTAAAACGATATCCACTGAAGTGTTTGAAGATAAAATATGAGTACCTGTTGTAGTAAGTAGTTGCGTTCGAGAAGTAACAGTTCCCTCAATATTATCTGTCAGTTCGATTTCAGTTGGATCTATGAAATTTTTAGTTGTACCATCAGATTCTGATGGTTTTAGTTCAATTGTTGAACATCTTGCTTCTCCAACAGAAGACCAAGTTCCTCCGTTATATATATAAGTACCTGAACCAGGTCTTCCCCTCCAATTGTATTCATCGTTGCTATCATCAACTACAGTGAGTTCGATCACAATAAAATATATTCCTTTTTCTAAAATAACGTCTGTAAAATCATAATAACCATAATTACTTGGTGTGCTTGCAGGAATAGGTTTAGAAGAATTATAAGGTCCATTTAGTTCAACTGATCTCACATCGCTAAGATTGGGAGCTCCAGTTCCACTAGCTTTCACAAGATATAATTCGATTTCATCATTACCTAAAGTTGGTCCTGTAGTAATAAGATGGAGTTTAGCACTATAAAATACAGCATAATCCCAATAAACTGGAAAAGATTGAGCTACTCTGATCTTAGTTGAGGAAAGTATTTGATCTTTATTAGGTGTGCCAATTTCAATATCATAAGTATCTTGTTTTGCAGTTATAGTCATATTATATTGTAGACTAGAAACATTAAAATTAGTGGCAGGGTCTTGAATATTAAAATCATCTTGAAGTGAATTGCTATATTCAAGAGAGAGGGGATCTTCTTGATAGACTGCTAATTCATCTTTAACAGTAAAATTATTTCCTGTTCCTATTTGAGATGTTATTGACTGATAGTCTAACTTAGGATTAGATATAATATCAGGTCTTTCTATGCCATTTATTTCATAATTATCAAATCCTATATTATTCTGATTCATTAAACTTAGAAAATTATTATTTACTGTATTAATTTGTATATTGTTCGAAGTAAGTGTTGTTGAAATTAAATTAAAAACTATAATTATGAATAAGATTCTACTTCTACTAATATTTTGAACCATAAATGAAACCCCAACGTGTATAACTATTCGTTTTATATTACTTTTTACAGTGAACTTACTCTTTATAAATTATTAGTTAATTATTTTACATCCTTTATAAAAATCTTAAAAGATTCTATTTTTTTAATGTATATTCATTTATATATAACTAAACTTAGAATCTTACTGTAGCAATCTTATAGGCATCAAATTCTGGTTCTAGAATATTTTTCTCAATCAAATCAAAAATTATTGGTAATCCTTGCTCTAGTTTTATATCTTCGAAATCATCAAAAAGGCGACTGATAGTCATGTTATCTCTTTCTTTAACATAATTTACTAGTTTCTTACTCAAACCTGACAATCTCTCAACTTCAACAAGCTTGGTTGGAGACACTCTAAATGGATAAAATATCCATAAGTGAATTTCTTTCATTATCTTCTCAGTAATTCCTTTTAGATTCATTCTGAATGATTCAGTTGAACCATCCCAGTCTTCTGAAATATTACTGAACATCATTGCAAACCAATTACTAATTACATTTAATTTCTTTTCAATCTCTTTGTTCAACTCAGCTTCTGAAAAGGTGTAAAGAGTAAATTGTCCTGATCTGCTAGCAATCACTTGGAAATCCCTATATTCCACTCTTCTTACGCTAGCAGACTTATCTCCTTTAATTTCTCCTCCAACTGTTGAAACAGCTGAAAGAAAACCAGTTATTAATGAAGGATCGATATGAATCTCTGAACCTAAATCCATCTCATAAACAGGTAAACTAGTTGCATTATGAACAATAATGAGCTTAGTTATAGAGAGAATACCTTCATAGAATCTATAAATATTAGTAAATTGCGTTTTTTGAGCTCTTTTTTCTCCTATTATCTTTCGTCGAGCTAAGAGAACAGCTGGTAAGATGATGACTATTGCTCCCAGTATCCCAATGAGTATGTAAATATACATTGGCAATCCTTCAGGAGGTGTAGTTGGTTCAGTAAAAAGAATAGTTATTGCAGGAAATCTATAGTTTAATACTATTTCATATCCATCCTTAGAAACATCAATGAAGATATTCAAAGAAGCTACAGTTGGTTCTAAGGTTTTTACAACTATAGTATAAACTCCATTATCTTCTGGATCCAAAAAAACCTCTACATTTTCTATATCTGCCCTAACAACAACAGTGGCATCAGGAATTGGAAAAGAATGATTAGTATCAATAAATTGAAACTGGATAGTTTTTTGACTATTGTAATTTATTTCTTCAAAATTTTCTAATATACTAATTTCAGTAGTAATTGGAAGGATATGAAGACTGAAACTTACTTGAATACTATTTTGACCTAGAGAGGTTACAAAATATGCTTTAGATACAGTTAGATTCAAAGTGTAAACTCCTTCATTTAATGGAATATCACCTGAATCAAAGGTGATAATGTTCTTACCTTTTGAAAATTCTTTAGTATAATTTATTATTACTTCTGAGAATTCAACTATTTGTAAAGTTAGTACATCTGGTTCTATTGGATTACTTAAATCTGATAAATCTACCAAACTATATCTGATAATAAAGTCATTTGTATAATATGTATTATAATCATTCTTCTCTTTAGACAGTTGGAATTCGTGAAGGATTCTGATGTTAAATTGAATTGTATGATTCTGTAAGAAATTACCTTGTGCGGACATATTTATAGTAAATGTATCAGCAGGTCCGTCTATATTTAATTCATATTCATAAGTCGAACCAGTAAAAGGGATAATACCGGAATCTAACCATTCAGTTGAGTAAGTGACATTTGCAGCTGTAATTATTGTGCCATTTTCTCCAATAGAAGGGTCACTGATATTGTAATAATGTACTCTGATTTTAAGATCATCACCATCTATTCTTTCTATTAATTCTAATTCGTCACTTGTCCAGATACCTGAGTCTTTCTCTTGCTCCCATTCAAATTCTGCAATTGTAGCTTTTACTACAGTTATTCTTCTTGTAATAAGACCTACCTCTGTTCCATTTTGCCACAGATAGAAGGCAATCCAATATCCTTCTTTATCACTTCCATATACGGAAGGATCAAAACTTGTACTTGCAGCATATTCACCAAGATTTGATTGAGTACTTATAATTTGAGAGTAATTAGAAGTATCATCATATATTAATTCACTAGAAAAGTTGCTTTTTATAGGATTTATAATTCCATCAGGATCAAAAAGGGTAAAATTTAGTTCTCCATTGGATACTTCATTAGTCAAGCTATCTTTTACAGTTACTAAAGAGTCTATCGAAGAACCTTGATATCCTGTTGAATGTGTTTCATTAGATATCCAATAACCTAAATTGTAACTTTCACCATCTATACTTAAATTATAAAGATAATTAGGGCTTGTACTCTGGAACGTTATTTTATAATCAAGATAAATTCCTCCAGAAAGGAATTGTTTCATATCTATTAAAAAGCCATAAGTAGTAAGCTGTACATTTATTGGAATTGATCCACCACGCAAGAAATTAGGAGATGATTTATCCCAATCAGATGGGAGGTAAATTTTCTGAATTCTTGAAGGATTGGTATATGGAGTAAATTGAACCTCTGTTGTTTGAAATGATGCATTCCAATTTACAGAATAATTTTGAAATGAGGAATTGGTCGATTGAAAGATAGTAAAAGCTAGTATAGTTTTTCTAAAAACATAACTGTTATTTAAACTGATATCAACTGATGTATCAGCTGAAAGTGTATGAGTGCCAGTAGACGAAATCACTTGAGTTAAGCTCGTTATAGGTGCTCCATTATCTAGCAATGAGATATCTGCAGGATCTGTAATTATTCCATTTCCAATAGCATTACAAGCTTGAATTTGTAAAATAAAAGTAAGACCTCTAGCACTATTTTGATGCCAAGTTCCATCATAATAATAAGAATTAAGCCTATGTTGAGAACCCTGTTGACTTCTCCATATAAAACCTGTAGTATCTAAGCCATCCTCAGCTGTTTTCTCTACAACCACAAAGTATGACCCACTTGGCAGTACTGTATCATTAAAATCATAGTAAGCAAAATTTCCTGTGGAACTAATTGGAAGAGGATTTGAAGAATTATATGGACTATTTAGTTCATGAGCATATTCAACCGTTAAATCAGGTAATCCTGTGATTCCTTCTTTTACTAGATAGATTTTAACTTCATCTGCTCCGTAACCTCCAGTTTTTGGTTTTAGAAACATTCTTGTTCCATAGAGTTTTCCATATTCCCAATTAACCGTAAATTTGAAAGCTAACATAGTTCTAGTTGTTGTAAGAGATTCATCATCTTTGTTTTCTAATAGTTCATAATTAATGTTCTCTATTTGAGTATTTATTGTCATATTGTATGCTAATTCTTCTGTAGAATAATCGGTAATCATCGCAATATTATAAATATCACTTCCTCCTGCTGATATCGATAAATTTTCAGGATGATATACTGATAGAATATCATTGATTGATAAATCGCTTCCAACACCATCAACATCTAAAACAGGATTATAATTGGTCTGAACGAAATAGGGAGAAGGATTTGTTTTATCTATAGTATTTTCAACAAAATAGTTTTTGTCGTTTTTGTTAACTGAAGTTGAATTCTTTGGTAAGAAGTTTGTTTTCTCCAAATTAGAACAATAAAAACCACAAATAGGAGTAATCAAGAAGAATGATATAAATATTATCACAATTATTCTAGCTTTAAAATAAGAATTAATGTAACTAATCGATGACACTCTCTTTTATTCTGATAGATACATTATGCAAAAATGACTTAAAATTCTTTCCACCTTACCGGTATTTTCTTAATAGTTTGAAAAAAACATAATAAAAGCAATAAAAATAAAAAAATTCACTTTATTTTTTCTTGGTATATGAAGAAAATTGTGTTCTTTCTAGAAATCCTTTATTTACCAAACTAAAGATACTAGTAAGTGTCTCCTCAATAGGATCATCTTGATATTTAGTAATAAGTTCACTAATTCGCGCTTCTTCCTTCTTTTTAACAAAAAGAGCAATTTTCAGATCAGTCTTGTCTAGTTTTCTAATATCACCAGATTTTGATTGGTTAAATCTAAGTGGGAAATACATCCAAACATACAGAGAATCTGCTACTTTATCTTGAATCAAGTTTCTTCTTTCTTGAAACACCTCAATTCTTCCATCCCAAATAGGTTCCTTTATTGGAAAACTGTACTCGAACCACATTACAATATCAAATAATTTAGTTTGCACTTCTTTGATTATATCATCAGTTGAGAAGAGATAGATAGTATAAGTTTCAGACCTTGCACTACTTACAACGAAATTTCTGTACTCTAGTTTTCTTATTTCACCTGCTTCTGTTCCGCTTATTGTGCTACCCATTTGAGTTAGAGCAGCTAAAAATCCTGACACCAGTGTTGATTCAACAGTTGATTTTTCCCCTATGTCCATTTCAAAAACAGGAAGACTTGTTTCTGTATGAAGAATGAGAATTTTCTTTAAAGCGAGAACACTCTCTAACAAACCAACTACCTTGGATTGATCATGTATATCCATTATTTCAACAAATTGCTTTCTACGGGAGATTACTGTGGCTAAAATTGCTAGAAATGTGATTACAGCAAAAATCGAAACAACAATTATGATAATAGCATACAAAGGTAAGGGAGGTTCTACCCCAGCTGAAACAACTACTGAGAAACTAACAGAGATAACATCATCAGTATAAGAGGATTTGAAATTAACCTTGGTTATATCAAGTGTGATATTTGCGTTACCTGAAGAAATACCGTATCCAGCTAAATTTATGTTTACATAGACAATACCGCTTTGATTGTATACTGAATAAAGTTCTTCACTCAAAAGAGGATTGTTATTTATTTTGATAGAGACAGTATCAGGAAGTATCAATCCTTTCATAATATCAGTTTCATTCATCATACTGAATGCCAAAACTACTTCTTCTGAGTTGTTTACTTCTATTGTTTGTTGTACAGGTTCTATACTAAATTCATTAAAAATCTCGATTTGAATATTAACCATTTCTTGGATACTAAAAGAATCATTTAAGATTAAGGTAACTGTTCTTAATCCAGCTGTTGCTATGATTGGTATTGTACCATTAAATTCCAACGGATATTCATCAAGATATCCTTCGAGATTCCAGCTAGTAAGATAACCGATGCTTGCATTTTCTATTGGTGTTCCAAATTCTGTGAAGAATGGTTCACTATTAGAGAAATATGAAGCTTTAACATCTAAGCTATCACCATTCTTTCTTAGAATTGTTTGAGAATCATCACTTGTCCAGATATTATTTGAAGGAAGAGTTTCCCAGGAAGCGTCAAAGATGATAGAGTACTGAACGGACATTTTAATAGAATAAATTCCGATTTCTGTTCCATTAGTCCAGAATGCAAAAGCAGTCCAAAAACCTGCAGGATCACTACCATATACAGAAGGATCAAAAGAGATTTGTGTTGAATATACACCAAAACCATTTGATGTTATACTAGCTTGTGTATAAGGAGATATATCGGTATAAGAAAGATTTCCTGCCAATGATTTGATAGGATTAATATTTCCTTCAGGATTAAAAACAGTGAAATTAGCTTCTCCTGTATTTTCTAGATTCTTGATGTTAATTTCTGCATAGACTATATCTCCTTCATGCCCATAAGCTATACTACCATCATTTGTCCAATAACCTAATGTAAAAGTATCACTTGGACCTGTACCATCTGCAAGAGATAAGGTTTGAAGGTAATTTGGACTACTCGTTTGCAGAGTTAAAGTAGAAGCATCTGGACTATCACCTAGATAGAATTCGTATCCCTCAGAAGTCAATATAACTGGATATATGGGAGAGGAATTGTTTTGAGCTGTAGGCGAGAGATACCAATCATTCGGTACAAATAGAAGTTGAGATCTGTTTAAAGTAGAATAAGGAGAGTAGTCTACAACACCAATAGTCCAAGTGAAATTCCAGTCAATAGAATAAGAATCAAATGTTGAGTTGTAAGCTGAAAAACTAGATGATGCAATTTTCTCTTGATAAAAGGTATATTTATTGATGAGATCAACTTCAATTGAAGTATCAGAAATTAAATGATGTAATCCTGTTGAGCTGATAGAATCTGTAAAAGATTGAATTGTAATAGTATTATCTTGGAGAGATATCTCACTCAAATCTTCAAAAATTCTTGCAACTCCATATTCATCACAAGGAAGAACTTGGACTGATAAAGTATGATCTATTTCTTCTAAAGACCAAGTATCAGTATCATTGAAATAGTAGTAAGTATCTCCTCCAGAACCACTGCTTTCTAAGTGTCCGCTCCAAGCAAATTTTTTAGAAGCTGTTGAGTCTGAGTTGGTAAGATTCATAACAACATAATATAATCCTTGATTTAGTATTGTGTCTTCAAAATCATAAAATACAGTGTTGCCTGGAGCTGGTAATGGATTTGTTCTTGAATAAGGTCCGTTGAGCTCATTAGATAAACGGGTACTAAGGTCTGGTAAACCAGTTGTTTCATTTGCTTTTACTACAAACAATTCAATTTCGTTAGTTCCTGTATGAGCAGACCCACCTATAGCATCTAGATTAAGTAAAGCGCCATAGAATGAGGCATTAGACCAAGGTATTTCAAATCCTTGAGCTATATAGAAAAGAGGTTGAAGAATTATTTGATAATCATCATATTGATCTTCAATAGTGTAATAGTCTTTTTTAGCTCTGATTTCTTGAATACCATAGTTTAGAAACTCATCTGAATAACCAGATATTGAGGAGATAGTATAATCAGCAGTAAAACCATCTTCAAGGTCATTATATGTGAAATTTAAACTTAAATCTTGTTCGACGTTTAAATGGTCGTGAGCAACAAAATTTGATCCAGAATTGGATACATTAGTCACTGAATTATAAATACTCAAATAATCATCAGAAGGTGATTGATTTTGAATTTTTGAATGCGGAATTAAATCTAAATTTGAAGGTATATGAGAGTAATTAGCTTGAACATTAGAAGTTGAAATTATTGAATAACTGCTAAATAAAGTTGATAAGATAACTAAGTAAACTAAGAAATGTTTCTTGCTATAAATATCCCCTAATTTCCTCAATTTTAGACCTCTTTACAGATTCAAATCTCCTTCTAAACAGTCTGAAAAAATATATTTATACTTATGTAAAGTACTAAATAGAAGTTTGTTATTCAAAATAATGTAGTTTTATCGTACGTAAATACTGTTTTCATTTTTTATCTAATTCAAAAAAGGTTTTAGTAAATTGGTCTGAAGTCGCTGTAATAATGAATTCTTTTTCTACCAGTTTAAAGACTAAAGTTAACAATTCTTTGTGAGTATAGTTATCTAGTTCATTCATCATTCTCATTATTGATGTTTGTTTATGTTCTGCAAAGTGTGCTAAAATATCCCTTAATAGTTTACTTTCACTTTCTATTTTTGCTAATTGCGTTAAATCTATTTCCAATGGATATAGAAGCCATAAACTGAAGAGATGAGTAATTTTATCTAATATACTTATCTTATAAAAATCTGAAAATTCTTTTGAATAGTCTCCTTCTGCACTATCAAAACCAAAAAACAGATCAAACCATTGAACAAGATTTTCAGTTTTCAAACCAAGATCGCTCAACAATTCTCTTTCACAAAACAGATAAGCTGAAAATGCTTTATAGTTTGCACAATACACAACAAAACCATAATATTTTATCAAACGAATATTTTCGATCGTACCAATTGTTTCTACCTGAAGAGGATCCTGATTTTCCAAAATATCGCAAATAATAGATGGATCTAACTGTACTTGACTGTTCAAATCCATCTCAAATATAGGTAAGCATTGCTCATGTTGAACTACAAGTATCTTCCTAATCATGAAAACATCTTGAAGGATCTTCTCATATTCCATTTACAGCAAACCTCTTCCTATTAAATAATAATTATGTATTTTCTGCTTATTTAAAATTTGCAAAGTGACCAACGAATTATTAGGTTTGATTTATATAGAAGGTTTTACAATTAGACTCAGACAATTATGGGTAGAATCAAAGATTTCGTCTTTAATATCCTGCTTTCTATGTTTCCTCAAAGAGAAGCTGCTTTACCTACAGACGAGAAAGTTCAATATGAGAAAGGAGGACGTATTCTGAGAGGAATTAAAGGAAACAAGGATAAAATGCTAATGGTAGAAGGTATGGGTAAAAGGAATATGGGAAACTAAATCTAATTGAGAGAATAAATTAATCTATAGTGAATCAATCATCTACACCTGTTTTAAGATATCCTTCAATTGCTAAATTAAATATTTCAAATAGAATTTTCTCTTCCTCATGTTCATTAAATTCATCAAATATAACAGCAACAGTACAACTACTTTTCATCTCAATACACTTAAGGATATATTTAGCAACTAATGACAATTTGCTTGTGTCTAAATATTGATTTTTTGAAACTTCTAAAGGATAAAGTAACCATAGAAATAAATTCTGACTAATTTTTGCATTGATTATATTTTTACTCATTTTATATACATTCAATGAACCGTAAACAACTGATGATTAAAAATTTACTCAATCTTGCCAAAAGAAGATTAAAAAGTAAAAATTTTGAGCAATGAGAGTAGCAGTAATTCATGTTAGTGAGAATTGGAATAGCAGCTAAGTTGCA
>Ga0315554_1000318_pt1 | contig 28138 bp, 24 predicted proteins | sample SalMarSW160370MG_FD_202114 | JGI IMG/M metagenome (GOLD analysis project Ga0315554, IMG submission 202114) | Salt marsh sediment microbial communities from the Plum Island Ecosystem LTER, Massachusetts, United States - Salt Marsh Sediment SW1603-70 ...
CATCGGGGCTTCTACTCAATGGATTTCTAACACTGGGGATCGTATTGCTCATGGGTGTGCTGATCGGTCTTTTCAACGGATTGCTCATCGTGAAGCTCAAAATCAGCTCATTCATCATAACACTGTCGAGTTATTTGATTTTCCGTGCGGTCGGTCTAGTTATCACGAAAGGTCACGGCGTCATCAAGCTCCGACCGGAGGTCGTTGCAGTGGCCCGTATTAATGTAGGCCCTGTCCCTCTGATGGTCATCATAATGGTTTTTGTGTACGCGCTCTTCTATTTCATTCTCACACGAACACAATTCGGCAGGCACCTCTATCTTGTCGGCGACAGCCGTGAGGCGAGTTTTAATGCCGGAATACGGGTGAACGATGTTCTGTTCGGTGTATTCATTTTAAGCGGCCTGCTCTCTGCGTTTGCCGGATGGCTGTTGGCAGCACGCACAAACGGTTCATCTCCTGGAATCGGTGTGGGGATGCTGTTCGAGGCCTTTGCAGCTGTCGTCATCGGTGGTGTGAGCCTGCAGGGCGGCGTGGGAAATCTTACCGGTGTGTTTGCGGGGGCAATCCTCCTGAGCGCCATTTCCACTGCGATTTCCATCCTCGGTATGCCGCCTTTTTACATGAACATCATCAGGGGCGGATTTATTATTTTCGCGGTGCTGATCGATGCAATCATCACCCGCGTCAGGCCGAGGTTGATGAGGTGAAAAACGGCCGTTTCTACCCTGTGCACTTTTTTCCTTTGAGGAAAAGATATGCGTGAAGAAGAACTCTTTCCAAGCTGGCCTGTATGGGACGAGGAAGATGTGGAAGCAGTATCATCTGTGGTAAGATCGGGGAACTGGTGGTGTGGTGCCCCATTGGAACAGGTGGGGGCAAACGTGTGGGAGTTTCAGAAGGAGTTTGCGCGCTTTCAGGAGGCGAAACACTGCGTTGCAGTGGCGAACGGCACCGTTGCCATAGAAACGGTGCTGCTCGCGCTCGGATTGGGAATGGGTGATGAGGTGATCGTATCGGATTACACGTTTGTTGCATCCGCCAGTGCGGTCGTCGCGGTAAATGCAGTTCCTGTCTTCTGTGATATCGATCCTGAAACCTTCGTTCTTGATGTAGACAAATTCGAGTCTCTCATCACTGCACGTACCAGGGCCGTAATCGCTGTCCACCTCGGTGGAAATCCGGTAGAGATGGACAGGTTGTGCGAAAAAGCTTCGAAAAACGGCTTGAAAGTGGTGGAAGATTGCGCCCACGCGCATGGATCCCGCTACAGGGGTAAACGTGCCGGTAACTGGGGCGATGCAGGAACCTTCAGCTTTCAGGCATCCAAGGTTTTGACGGCAGGAGAAGGCGGGGCGATCGTTTGTAACGATGACCTCCTCGCGGAACGGATATACAGTCTTTCAGACTGTGGTAGAAAACCGGGAAAGTACTTTTACTCCCACTTCGAATATGGAACGAACTATCGTTTGCCGGAGCTGAGCGCGGCACTGCTTCGTTCGCAGCTGAAAAAGTTACCCGCCCAGCACGCGCTGCGAAACGAGAATGCGCGCTATCTCGTAGATCGGTTGAACTCGATCGACGGGATCACCGTAATGAAACCGACGGACGGTGCAGAGGAGATTGGGTACTACATATATCCATTCATTTTTGACCCTTCGAAGTTTGAAAACATCACAAAGGAAGGCTTTAAGAGGAAGCTCAACGAAAACGATATTCCCACGGATGACTGCTACCCACCTCTCCACAGGCTCACCTGCTTCAGGGAGTCTCTCCTCAGGGAGAAAATCGACTATACACAGGCAAACTGGGGAGGGAATAAGTCCGATGATGCGCTCTTCCCGGTTGTTTCGGATATTTACGAGCGGTCCATACAGCTGCCCCACTATGTGCTCCTGGCAGACCGAGGAAAGCTCGATTACATCGCACAAACCATTGAACACATCAGATACTGAACATCGGATGCGGGTGAAGTTCTCGACATCGGAGCGTCAGGAATACAGGTTCCCCAGGTGAACGAAATCCTGGTTGTTGTTTTCAGAGGCAAAAGATCTTTTGCACAACTGTCTGTCAGGGTTCGAGGGGAGGGTCTCCTCTTCTGATCCTCCGCACGAGTTCCAGGTAATAGTTGAGGTTCTTTATCGACATCTCGGGAGGAACACCTCCAGCACCTGAAAGGATGAAACGGGTGTGGCCCCCCGTAGAGACCACCTTCTGGAGGTGCTCTTTCAACTCGACCGGGCTCATGTGCCCGATGGTGCAGGTAATACCCCCTTTGAGCACAGTGCGGTCACCGTAATTTTTCTTCAAAACCTCTAGGTCCATTCCATCATAGCTATCCAGAGGATCTATGGAATCAAATCCCACATCGACAAGGTCTTCGAACAGCTGCATCACGTTTCCGTGTGAATGATACGTGACTTTTAAGCCTCTTTCGTGGAATGCTTCGACCATCCTGCAACTCGGCTCCCTGAATATGCTCCGATATGTCGCAGGGCTGAAGTACGGGGCATGCTGGGTTCCCATGTCGTCGGTGATCCAAATTGCATCGACCTCGCACTCCTCAACGACCATGAGCCCGAGTCTAATTATCGCGTCCACCGCACGATCGGACATCAGCCTCACGAACTTTGGGTTGTCGGCAACATCATACCATATTTCCTCCAGCCCCCGAAAGAGCATCCAGGTTGCCTCGAACGCGCCTTTTCCTTCCATTGTGACCCAGTACCCTCTATCCTTCAGCTTCCTGATGGGGTCCCGAAGCTGTTTGACACGCTTTCGTAGCCCCTCCCAGTCGGGTTCAGGAATTTTGTCTAGATCGTCGGGGTGCTGCACGGGATTGTAAATCGCTTTTGCGTAGTACGGCTTTTTCCTCCAGTACCAGGTCCCGCCGAAGAACGTGCGGGACAAAATGTGTGTTTCGTCCTCTGCGATGGTATCGCAGAAAATACCAGGCCCTCCGGGGATGTTGAGAGGTGCAGGAATGACGATCCAGTCTGATTCGAAGAGTTCCGCTTCGGCAAGCGCGATGTCATCCCAGCTCCCTTTCATCACATTGGGGCCGAAAAATGCGCGACTCGCCTCCATATTGCTGAACCCGTCGACAAATGGAAGAATATCTGTGGACTTCCCTTCGAGTACATGCATGGTTCGTTCATAGGGCAGCATGTTGTATCACTCCTTGGGTGCATTATACCGCTCGAGAATTTTCTTTGCCATCCACGGGCCCATCGGTTTGCTGTCTCTCCGTCCCCATAGCTGGCCGCCACATCGAGGTGACTTGAACCAAAAGCAGTTATGAGAAACAAAACTTAAAAGGTTTTCTCTCGGAACTCATCAATTTATTTCCACATCGAATAACCAGGAAATCTTGATCTCATTTTCAAGCAGCTTGAACTCTTTATCACCGGTTACCAATTCAGCCCTGCGGATTTTAGCCAAAGCCGCTGCATAGCAATCCGAATAAGAAATCCTTCCGTTAACCTTGAATATTGCGGCTTGACGGGTTAATTGCCAGTCAGCATCTATAACCTCTATCGCCATGCCCTTAATTTCGCCAATATACTGGTCCGCAACACCAGGGGAATTTGTTCGGGCTATCGAATACCATACTTCCCCCAGGTTAACCACACTCATTACGAGGTTGATTTTGCCTTCTTCTGCCTTCACTATTAAGTCTCTAACAAGGTCGGCCCCCGGCTCATCTTCAAAGAAAGCCATTAGAGCGTATGCGTCCAGAATCTTGACAGCCATGCTTAGTTTTCCTTTTCCTTATCCTTGCGGCGTTCTTCAATCAACGCCTTCAATCCTCCCTTGCCTTTGAGAGAGCCTTGTAAATTCCTCAGATATTGTTCGGTGACAGGTTTCAAGACAATGGCATCTCCAATATCCGTGACGATGATTTTTGTGCCGGTTTTAATCCCGTATTTCCTCCGTAGCGTCGCGGGAATAACAATTTGACCTTTGACAGTTGCGTAAGTCTCCATTTCTGTTTTCTCCCTTATATAGCAAATTATTACTATAATTATAAAAGTAAGTCAAAGTTTCAATAGTATTACATTATAAAGTGATTGTACCCCTTCTATCTGACAGTTTCCATCTGACACTTTTTTCGAAAGACTAATCAGCCACATATCGAGCTCAGCAATATTCAGGAAATCGATCCCTCCAATCCGCAAGTGGGAAGCGGAGTTCGTTACTCTGAATAGATACTAATATAAAACAGTAGGCTCAGCCCAAAGTCGCTGCTAAATTGTCGAATTTTTCGATTAGCACGGCAGAAAAGTTGTTCCAGTCTTCCGTATTCATTCTATCATTATTTACCCATGTCCAAGAGAAGTTCCAGCGAACAATCTTAGGGCAGCGGCTTAATTTTTTGCCTGCACTGAACAGACTAGAATTAGTTATAGAATCTCTGCCTTGGACAGTGTGGTTTGCTGTACACCGCCGAGTCTCTCGTAAAATCGTATAGCTCTGCTATCACTGTCGAAAACCCACAGATAAGCCGTTTTATGTCCACGACTGATCAGTTGTTCCGCCACCGCCGCCATAAACGCTGACCCTACTCTCTTTTACCTATACTCTATAATATTATCGATTAGAGAACATGCACAGAGCAATCCTTAAGTGTATACAAACAGATCGTTTTCTATGCTTGTTTCGCCGTGGTTCAGCGAATGCCTACTCGCCGAGCACCGAATCCAGAGAGAAGTCAGGGAAAAGGTTCTTCACCTTCTTGATGGTTACGAGGGAAGGATTGGAACGACGCTCCAATCTTTGATAACTATAGAGATTACGCATACCCAGACGCCTTGCCGCCTCTTTTTGGGTCATATTATGTCGCAGGCGAACCTGTCGCAGCTGAAGCGAAAAAGCGACAGACGGATCCACTTCAACCGCCACGACATTTGCTCCGTAGAGTTCAGAAGCCGGTTCGGGAAAAACAACGGTTGAGGACTCCGGCTCTTCTAGATAAAGATTCAACGCTTCGTGCATATTCTTCTCAAGGTCAAGCCGATCCTGGCCTTGGGTTACACACCCTTCTAATTCAATGCATTCAGCCCAAAAGCCGTCCTCGTTGTGAATGCGGAAATGATAGGTCATCTCATAACTCCTTGCCCGTGCGAGTTTGCGCAAGCCGTTTGAATAGAGCCCGCTCAAGTCCTCGTTTCAGTTCCTTATGAAGGGGAATGGTTTCCCGAAGATTGCCTTTTCCCACCTTCACATGGGATCCTCTCCGATGAACGATTACCCACCCGGCCTTTCGGTAGAGTCTGAGCATCTCTTCGCCGCTTACGGGCATTCAATTCTCCCCTCAATTATACCAACTATAATTGGTATTCGGCAAGTTGATTAGCGTCACTTCAGCGGATGAGTTTCGATTGCTGACCTCCACTTGTAGATAACTGGCGATTTCCGATTATTGATTGAAAAACATCGAGAGTCTTCGCCAAAAGGACGTACGAAACAGCGGTGGTTAGATCTCTAGTCTACGTCTTGTTTTAGCCTGAAGGCGAGTTCGGATGTTGCAGTGTAGATTGGGTAGCCGTAGGCACTGCATAGGTAGTAGGGTGAAATGCACTGCCAAACCTACTCCGACAATCTTCTGAAGAGTGAAATTCCGATAAGGGACGTGGCAGCAGCACCGGAAGCCGAAAAAACAACAAAGCCCCTCGCTCAGAGGGGCTTTTTACACACAAATATAGCAGGGGCAGGACTCGAACCTGCGACCTCCGGGTTATGAGAACACCCCGGCTTTGTATCGGCTCGTATCCGCTTGTTCCCTATTGTATATCATATAAGGGAATACGTCAATTGCTTTGTTTCCCGATGTAGCTCGGTGTAGCCTGATATCGCCCTTTGTAACCCCTCTATCTGACAGTTTCCATCTGACACTTTATGCGGAAGAATGCGTAGACCAGGCACCGGATTCAACAAGGCCTTGGAAATCGATCCTTCAAATCCTTAAGGGGAGACGGAGTTCGTTTCTCTGAATGACGACTTAGACGCAACAGTAAGCTCAGCCCAAGGCCGCTGCCAAATTGCCGAACTTTTCAACCAACGGGACAGAAGATTTGTTTCTGTAGTTCTACACGGGACCGCATGCACAAAACTCTTCGCCTAGATGTTTAATCTCCAAGCACCGAATCCAGGGAGAAGTTAGGGAAAAGGGTCTTCACACTCTTGATGGTTACGAGGGAAGGGTCGGAGCGACACTCCAGCCCCTGGTAGCTGTAGAGACTGCGCATATTTTTACGGGCAGGCCGGAAATAGCGACGCGTGAAGATGCGTGTGCTGGCTTACATCCAATGTCAGGGTATGCTTATACAGGGTCTCGAATCGGCCCTGGAAAGCTGAGACGTAGGTGAAAAGATCAATGCGCAGGTTCCCTCCGACAAGGAATACGACATGCAGGACGAAAAGTTCAAGGGAAAACTGAACCGATCTGACTTCGAAGTGGTGGTTGATCATCAGGAGAGAATGTACTTCCGGACGCGATCGTACGGAGGAGAAAGGCTCTTTCACATCATGGCCATCGCCAGAGACGAGGTTACCGTGGTCGGTAGTTACTTCTTAGCGGGATACTCATTGGACTTCCAGGTAGATATCACGCCGGTTCAGAAGGTGCCCCAAGAAGAGCGAGGCCAGCCGAGCAGACAGCAAATCCGCCTTGACTTCCTGTTCCATCTATGTATTCTCACCAGGCGGTATATCCGCCGTCAAGCAGCAGGTTATGACCCGTCACATAGGAGGACCCTTCAGAGGCAAGAAACGACACCGCCTGAGCGAACTCCTCCGGCTCTCCAAGCCGTCCCACCGGAGTCATCTCGAGCTGAAGTTCCTTGAAACCCGGCATGGTTTGCGAACGCATTCCCATCTCGGTCGCCATGTATGAAGGACTAATGCAATTAACGGTGATGTTATGCCTGGCCCACTCCACTGCCAGGACCTTGGTCAGCGTGATGATCCCTCCTTTTGCGGCGGAATACGGTCCCAGTCCCACGAGCCCCCTGTTGGCGATGATTCCGGATATCGATGCCGTGTTGATGATCCGGCCCCATTTATGCCGTATCATAACTCGTCCAACGGCTCGATTGACGAAGAACGTGCCGCTCAGGTTGACCTCAAGGACTTGGCGCCAATCCGCGTCCGAGATGTCTTCCATCGGGAGCCATCCGCTTTCCCCTCTCTGCGTCTTGCCGCGGGCTATTCCGGCGCAGTGCACAAGGATATCTATACGACCAAATCGGGAGACGGCGGATTCGACCAGCCGCTTTACATCAGCCGAGTCCGAAACATCCACAGTGACCGCATGCGTGTCGGTGTGAACAGATAATGACTCGGCAACCTTTCTCACGCTGTCACCGTCAATATCCGCAGCCACAATGCTTTTTCCTTCCAGCGCGAGAAGCTCCGCGGCTGCCTTGCCGAGTCCCCTGCCGGCGCCTGTTACGAGCGCGATTTTCTTGTCTTCTTTTTCTGCCATCGGTATCTCCTCCTTGATGCTACACTCCGGTATTTCCACATCTCTGTGTCGCCACAATCCTGGATGCAGCATCTCGAATCGCACGAGAGGCGCTCCCTTGGTCTGCGGTTGACGCATTGCAGGCTAGTGAATAGTATACCGTAAAACAAAACCGCGGAGCGTTGTAAAACCCCGGATTGTCATAAACTTCGAGACTCTTTGACACTCCAGCTCGACAGAGCGGCCGAGAGGAATCATTTCCGACAATGAAGCACAAGGATGAACCATGGCAATGAACTTGCTCATAGCCCACGGAGGCGGACCAACCGCTGTTATCAACGCGTCGCTCGCGGGCGTCGTTCGCCGCGCACGTCAAGAAAAGGAGATCGGCCGCGTTCTGGCTGCACGCCACGGAATCGAGGGTGTGCTTAAGGAGGACTTGATCGACCTTACCGGACTCAATGAAGCGGAACTAGAAAAACTCTCAGCGACACCCGGCTCGGCAATAGGGAGTTGCCGATACAAGATGCGAGCTGAGGATCACGAAACCGCCGTTCGAGTCCTGGACCGTAACAACATCGGCATCTTTCTGTACAACGGCGGCAATGACTCTATGGACACCTGCGTGCAGGTCGCGGCCTTGACCGACCGCACCCGGGTTATCGGCATTCCCAAAACTATTGATAACGACCTGGTTCGAACCGACCATTGTCCAGGATTCGGGAGCGCCGCCCGCTACTATGCGATAACCGCCCTGGAGCTCTGTCTCGACGTTGCCGCGCTGGACATCCATGTGGCGATTCTGGAGGTCATGGGCCGGAACGCCGGTTGGACCGCTACCGCCACAGGACTTGCCCAGCGAATCGGCTCCATCGGACCGGAGATCATCCTGCTTCCTGAGAAACCATTCGAAGAGGAAGCCTTCCTCGACCGCGTACGAGATCTGTGGGCCCGCCAGCGCGGCTTCGTGGTAGCCGTGAGCGAAGGTCTTGCCGGCATGGAAGGGAACCCACTCGTATCCGTGGTGGACCGTAGCGGAGCAGACGCCTTCGGTCATGCTCTGCCCGGCAACGTGTCGCACTATCTGGCGCAACTTATTACCTCCCGGCTCGGATATCGCGCCCGCAGCGAGAAACCAGGACTGGTGGGGCGCGTCAGCGCCGCATGCGTTTCTCCCATCGACCGAAAAGAAGCCTACGGCGTCGGAGTTCATGCCGTCTCTTCCGCCCTCCACGGCGCGAGTGGCTCCATGGTTTCGATTCGGCGGATCTCCTCTTCGCCCTATGCGTCGGAGTTCGAACTGGTGCCCCTCTCTGAGGTCGCTAATTTGGAACGTAAGATGCCGGACGAATATTATAACGCAGAAAGCGGCAAACCCACTTCCGGATTTGTCGATTATTGCATGCCGCTCATCGGCGGGGATCTCCCTGACTATCTTATTCTCGATAGATAACCGCTGTCATGACCGGACCCATACGGCTTTATATCGGTCCACGCTTCGGCTAGACCGTGCCTGAGCTGCCCGTCAGCCGTATGATGCCTCGAATCACCTCCTTGATCTTCTGCTCCGCATACTGACACACACGCCAAGCATGGCCTTTGTGCTCGACAGCGCCCCCGAGGCCCTCATTCAGATATTCCACGAATTTCACTCTGACCACGGTCCCGAAGTTGATCTTCGCCATTCCGTTCTTGATGCACGACTTCACCGTGGCTTCCGGGATACCGGTAGAGCCGTGCAACACCAGTGGGGTATCTCTGGCAACTTCCCGGACACGCTGCAGGAGGTCGATCCTGATATTCGGCTCGCCCTTGTAGAAACCATGGGAATTGCCGATTCCTACGGCCAGCATATCCACCGGGGCCTGCTCTAAAAACTGCCGAACATGTTCGGGGTCAACGAGGTTTTCCGCCGCCCTCGGCGTACCATCTCCATCATTCCGAAGCAGCTCGCCCAACTCCGCCTCCACCGCAATCCCCTTGGGATGGGCGGCGGAGATAACCGCCTTGGTCGCCTCGATATTGTCGGCCAGGGGCTTCGTCGAGAAATCGATCATGACGCTGCTGTATCCCAGCTCCGTTGCCCGCTTTGCCAGATCCACATTCTGCCCATGATCCAGGTGCACCGCAACCGGTATGTCGAAGTCCCCCTCCAGCGCTGAGACAAGCTTCGGAAGCCAGCCTAATCCGTAGTAGGCGGTGTTGGCGGCGTAGGCCATGAGGATAACCGGCGCCCGCTCCTCCACGGCCGTTTCCATAACAGCGCGTACAATGTCGTAGTTGCCTCCCTGACAGTTGATGGCGGCTACGGCATAACCCTCTTTCCACGCTTTCTTCACGATTTCCGCACTGCTCACTATACTCATGACTGGTCCTTCGCTGTTGATCCCCGTTGATCGTCTCTTCTTTTCCTTACCGGTTGTTCTATACCTAAAAGGGCGGGCGGGAGCCCCTTCTGCACCAGCAGGAATTGGTCTCCACCGGCGTTAGTGGAATTCCCTTCCTCCTGTGACATTCACCGCCTGACCGGTCATGTACGATGCGTCGTCGGACACGAGAAAAGCCACGACACCGGCCACGTCCTCCGGCGTTTCCAGCCGGCCGATCGGAATAAGCGCCTTTCTGCTCGCCAGAACCTCACCCTCTTTCATGCCCTTGCGTTTTGCGAGCACTCTGTCCAGCTCTTCCCACATCGCGGTGTGCACGATGCCCGGGCACACGGCGTTGACATTGATTCCGAACCGGGCGACCTCCTGAGCCAGACCCTGGGTGAACCCGACAACGCCGAACTTCGAAGCCGCGTATACGCTGAAATCTGGCCTTGCGGTTTTACCTGATTCCGAGGCAATATTCACGATCTTCCCGCTTCCCTGCTCCACCATCTTTCGCAGTACCAACTGGGAGCAGTTAAACACTCCTTTGAGGTTGATATCAAGTGTCCGGTCCCACTCCTCCTCATCGAACTCTGTCACCGGTTTTGAAATCGTGATGCCGGCGTTGTTGACGAGAATATCGATCCGTCCCCATGCGTCGACGACCGTCTGGACCATCTCGGCAATCCCCTTCCGGTCCCGAACGTCTAATTGTAATCCGATTGCCTCGACGCCGCGCTCTTTGATCTGGGCAACCGTTTCTGCCGCAGTATCTGCGTCTATATCGCACACGGCGATATTCGCTCCTTCTCCGGCCAGACGCATTGCTATAGCACGCCCGATTCCCCTGCCGGCGCCGGTTATAATGGCTATCTTGTCTTTGAATCTCATGGTATTTCTTGTACCTGCGGAAGCAAGCGGAAACTCCTCTAACCTTTGATCGCACCGATGGTCAGCCCCTGGACCAGCCAGCGCTGCACGAGAAACGCCAGTAGCAACGGCGGAAGCGCTAGGACCATTGTTGCAGCCATCAGCATGCCCCAGTCCGTGACTCCCTCACCCACAAACCGGAACGCGGCAACGGTTAGGGGACTTGTATTGATGTTCGAGAGCACGAGCGCAAAGAGAAAGTAGTTCCATGAAAGGATGAATGTGAGAATCACCGACACCACCATGCCGGGCGCGGCCAGCGGGACGGCGATGCGTCTAACGATCCCGATCATTGTAAGGCCGTCGACGAACCCGCACTCGATCAACTCGCGCGGAATACCATCGAAAAACGAGGACATGATATACAGGGTTATCGGCATTGTGATCACCGTATGCGTCAGGGCCAGTGCGAGGTAGGTACCTTGGAGACCCAACCTGTTGAAGATGATGTACCAAGGTAGAAGGTAGAGTCCGCCTGGAGCCATGCGTGCCATCAGGGAAACGGTCGCAGGCCAGTTCGTCCTGTACCACGACACCGCAAAGGCGGCCGGAACTGCGAGAAAGAGTCCCAGCACGGTCGATCCGCCCGCCACTATGATGCTATTCAGGGTATAGAGAGCGTAGGGCAGCGTATCGAACAGTTGAACGTAATTGTCCAGGATCGGCTGGAATAGAAGACTCGGGGGGTAGCGGGTAACCTCCGCGGAGGGCTTGAAGCTCGAAGTCAAGAGCCACAGAAGCGGGAGGAGGATGATCAGGGAGACCACCAGGTACTGGATAAACAGTGAAGCCCTCTTCCAGAGGCTGACCGGTTTTCGTTGTCGTATGCCGGCGTCGCTCATTGTACCGACCTTCTGAAAAGGGAGAGCGCAAACACCATCACCAATACAATGAAAAAGAGCGCGATCATCAGCGCGCTCGCGTAACCCATATGGAAGAACACGAAACCGGATTTATACGCGTAAATATTCAGAGTTGTGGATGCTGTGCCGGGTCCCCCCTGCGTCGTTATATAGATCGTATCGAAGAAACGGAGAAGGTCGATGCTGCGCAGCACAGCCGCCGTAATAATCGCGGGCCGCAGCAACGGAAGCGTAATATACCAGAACTGCTGTATGGGGGAAGCCCCGTCGATCACAGCTGCCTCGTACGGCTGGTCCGGTAGTGACTTGAGCCCGCCGAGAAGGATGAGAACGATCAGGGGTGTATACTGCCAGGTATCGATTGCGGCCAGGGTGGGCACGACCTGTTTCGGCGAGGCGAGAAAAAGCAAATGGGGCAGGCCCAGCACCTCCAACAGATAGTTGATCGGGCCGAATTCGGGGTCGAGAAGGATCAGCCACATCATGCCAACGGCCACCGGCGGCATGGCCAAGGGAGACAGCAGAATTGTGCGCAGGGGGCGGGCTCCGGTAAAGTTCCTGTTCAGCAAAAGGGCTATCCACAAACCGATCACCAGCTGCGCCGCCAGGGTGATGATGTACAGGGTGAATGTCACGCGCAAACCGATCCAGAAGACCGGGTCTGCCAGCATCTGCAGGTAGTTCCGCAGTCCCACGGCGGTAGCCTGCAGGCCCACCAGGTAATCCTGGGTGCTCATGTAGAGCACGTATCCCAGGGGAAAAGCTATCATGACAAGCAGGAAGAGAACCGCCGGGGCTATCAGCCATACAAACGGGGATGTGACGAAACGGACGAACGAATTCTTACTCGTTCCTGCTATGCTCGTAAGCGCATTCATACCCGGCTCCCTCTCTACCGCTCTATGTGCGTACTCACACGCGGAGGTGTTTAAACGTGGATCATCCTATAATATTTGAAAACCTATCCGAATATAAAGGCCTGGAGAGCCGTGCACGCGAACGTGTCGGCCCTCCAGGCTGTCCTGTTACCGTCGCTTAGGTTCGAGTAATGGTGCAATCCACATAAAGATGGATTACTGCGACTGTTCGATGAGTCTGTTGATCTGTTCGTCCGCGGTCCGGGCTGCTTCTTTAGCAGTTGCCTCGCCCAGAATCACAGAGCCCACCTGGTCTCCTATAATCTGCCGCGCTTCCGGCTGCAGGACGATTTGCGGAGCCAGGATCGAGCTTCCGGTTGCGGCCAGCTCCGACAAAGCGTCGGTCCACTGACGGCGCACCTCTACTTCGCTCAGCCAGTCCTGGAACTCCGTGGAGTGCCACACCGAATCACGCGGAGGAGCAAGACCGTCCAGTGCAAGCTTGACCTGCATTTCCTTGCTGGTGGCCCACTGGATGAAGTACCACGCAAGATTCTTCTTCGATGAGAAGGGTGACATGGAAAGTTCCCACCCTATCACAACCGGAGTGCTTCCCGCGGGTCCCGGAGGAAGCACCATCAGGTCCGTATCGGTCTGGCGAGCCTCCGTGGCCATGACCTTTCCGAACTCGTTGCTGGACTCGAAGACCATGCCGGCCTGCCCGTTGGTATTAACAGCTGTCAACTGCGGGAACGAGTAGTTGATGCCGCCCTCGGGGCCGTATTCCCGCATCAGCTTGGCGTAGAGGTCGATCGCCTGTATCCCTTCCGGGCTGGAGAGGTTCGACTTACCGTCCGGCCGCTGATATTCGCCTCCGAAGTTATGGAGGAAATTGCTGAAGGTGTATGGAAGCGCCGGTGCGAGTCCGCGGCTGGCGTATGGGATCAGGTCGGGATGGCACTGCTTCAGCTTCTCAGCGATATCCACCAGACCGGTCAGGCTGGAGGGTTTGTCTAGTCCGCATTCCTCGAACACATCCGTCCGGTAGTAGAGGATCGGGCCCTCGATGTTCACGGGAATCCCCGTGAGGATGCCATTTACGGTCTTGGACTCGATAACGCCCGCGCCGAAATCGTTGAAATCGTAATCCGGTGAAGTCAGATTCGGGTTGCTCACAAACGGCATAATCGGTTCGTACCAGCCCGCTTTCTCGAAAAGCATCCCCTGCTGAGAGACTAACGACATATATACGTCGACCTCGTCGCTCCTGGCCTGGAAGATCGTCTGGCGCCGCTGCCGATACTGCTGCTCGCTGAACAGGCTGATCGTGACTTCTATACCGGTCAGCTCCGTGAACTCGTCGGAGTACTTGTCGATGAGCTGGCCTACGGGATTATTGTTCGCGAGGAAGTGGATGCTCTGCCCCTCATAGCGTCTCCAGTCAAAGCCCGCCATCGCCGCTTCTTTGGTCTGCATGTTCTTTGGCTGTTGTCCTCCCGCCCAAATGCAGAGGCCAAACAGCAAGAGAATAAGCACTAAGATGGCTCTCTTCATAAAAACCCTCCTTATAATTTTTATATCTTGGTACGATATTAACATAAAAAATTCGACTTGTCAATACTGTTTCCTCGCAAATCATTCCCTGGTGATCCTCATAAAGAGACTGATTCTCAAAAATTGGGCAGCTTGACAGCGAAATCGAAGAATATTAATATCGCCTTATGATGAATTATTCTCTCGCTGTTTCTTGGGTCGATCGGTGTAGGCAAGCCAATTGTGCCGACCGTGATCGACTCGACATGACTCCTTTGGGGAGTTATGGCAAGCCCGAACAAAGGGAAACTGCCGTGAAGACTGATACCACCGTTTCTGTAGAGAGAGCCTTCCCAAATGCGCCGGTTGCTTACACAACCTGACTATATGGAAGCCGCTTGGCGACCCATCGATTATTTCTATAAAGATACTAATGGGAGTGTCACCCGTGTATAGGGGAGAACAGAGCCCACTGACAGAGAGCAAACGGCGGATTGTCACACTGTTGTACAAGGACGGACCCCACACGAAACGCATGCTTACAGAAAAAGGCCATATGGGCTGGGCTACTGTCGTGAAGGCGATTACCCAGTTGATGGACGAAGGTATCATCGAATGCTCAGGAATTGCCCGGAGAAAGAAGAAACGCCAGGGTAAGGATGCCTACCTGTACGGACTGACAGCGGAGAAACCGCTGGCGATCGGTGTGGATGTAGAATACAAAACGACCCGAATCGTGTTGACGAATCTGTCCGGCACTGCTCTGGCCCAAGAAACCTACAAGACCCCGCAGCACGTGGACGACCAGGAAGCAAAGGGTTTTCTCAGGGATTCGATAGCAGACTTCATGCAGAGAAACAACATCCAAGGAGCCAATCTGGACGGAATCGGAATCGGAATACCCGGGATCGGTTTTCCAACCAGCTCCCGAATGGACAATATCGAGAAGGCCCGAATGCTTGAAAGACACTTGAGTGAGATTTTTCATACCTCGATCCGTATCGAGACCAACACCAAGGCCTATGCAGTGTTCGAAAAGTGGAGCAACAAGACCTTCTCTTACAGGGATTTTATCTTCGTATCAATTCGAACAGGAGTAGGTACCGGCATCTTCCATCTGGGGAACCTGTTTATCGGAACCCACGGGCTGGCCGGAGAAATCGGTCATATGAAAGTTGTCCCAAACGGTCCGGCCTGCCGATGCGGAGGCTCCGGGTGTATGGAAACAGTTGTCAATCAGAACTACCTTTTCCAGCAGTACAGGATGAATGTTATCAAGGAGGCAGGCTGGTCACCAAGGTCGAGCGAGGTTTCTCTTTTCGAAGGTCTGGGTGATTTGTTCACACGGGCGAAGAGGAAAGAAGAGCCTGCAGTAGCGATTGTAAACACTGCGGCCAGCTACTTGGGACACTGTATTGCCAATGCCATAACTGTTCTGGATATCAACAACATCATTATCAGTGGACATTTCGGACATGATGGAGATGCAATTCTCGATCCGCTCAGAGAGGTGATTCGATCCGACATCCTTCCCAAGGTCAAAGTCAACCTCTCCTACTTTCCCATCGATCCCAACGGACATACTCGCGGTGCGGCACTCCTCGTACTGACGGATTATTTTGTGGACATCCCGATACAACATGACCAGAATTCGTAGGATTCAAAGAACCGGTCAAGTAATAAACGCGGCTTAATTCCCACAGCCTGTTTAAACTAATCTAAATCGATCGTATCATCTGTAAGCTTGTCACTTTTATTGACAACGCTTCGGTTCTGATCTATCATATCGGGGGTCGATAAAATAAACCAGGATGGAGTTGTTCGATGATAATACTTGTGGGCTCAGCCGGTCTCGACCAAATCAAAGATAGGACCCACGGGGGGTGATCGACTGTGTTACCACAATTAAAAAGGTTCCGAAGTGCCAGCGCGAGAGTTCGATCGAAGCTAAGAGACGGAGTTGAGGTAAAAGCATGGCAACAATATTTATCAACCTGAAGCGGTTCGACGTACCGCGTTCACTGGGCGGCATCTGCCCGCAGGAACGACCCGATCGGTGGATACGTTGGGTTATAGAAAAGTCCGTGGAAACCGGGCTGGGGAAGGACAAAAAAGTTCAGCTTGTCTACCTCCTACCGGAATCGCTCATTCTTCCCGCTTTGGAAGAGATGGGGCGATTTTCAGCGGAAGAGACCGCCTATATCACCGTGGGTTGCCAGGGAGTTTTTCGAGAGAATGTTTCCCCGGGCGGCAATTTTGGTGCGTTTACGACGAACTTGCCAGCGGCAGCGGCAAAAACGCTGGGAGCGAGCTGGGCCATCATCGGTCATTCGGAAGAACGGAAAGACAAGATCGAGGTATTGGAGGCCTACGACGATAGAGTGGGCGAGCCGGGTGGGGCACGCGTGAAGGCGCTTCGGACAGTTAATGAGCTCATAAACCAGGAGGTGCTCCGCGGTCTCGAAAGCGGCCTGGACGTGCTCTTGTGCATGGGAGAGACTGCGGATGAACGGGGCGATGGAACATTTAACGAACAGCGGCCGCGTATCAAGGAGACGCTGCAGTCCCAAGTCGATATCGGACTGAGCGGCGTCAAGTTATACCTGGACGGGCGCCGGATCGTTGTCGGATACGAGCCGATATGGGCGATAGGGCCGGGAAAGACACCACCGCGTGCCGATTATATCGAATTCGTCGCCACCTATATCAAAGAGGCGGCCCAGCGGACCCACGGCTTCACACCCGATGTGGTATATGGTGGGGGCCTCAAGGAAGAGAATGCCGGAATGATCGGGAATTTACCGCCCATCGACGGTGGCCTGGTTGCTCTTACCAAGTTCACACAACCCATCGGTTTCGACCCCAACGATCTTCGCGTCATCGTAGACAAATACATGGATAAGGGAGGAGAAAAATGAAAACCTTGGAATTTGAATACGGCCAGGGGTTGATGAGTGCACAGTTGCCGGACAACACAGACGTCTACCTACCTGGCGAGACGGTACCGGACCCGCCGATTATCCCGGAAGACAGCCTGGTCGAAGAAACGCGAAAGTCGATCCATAACCCGATAGGGATGCCTCCCATAACAGACCTCGTCTCGAAGGGTTCGAAGGTATGCATTGTTTTCCCGGATCGTGTAAAAGGGGGCTTTCAGGCCACCAGCCACCGAAAGGTATCGATTCCGATAATCCTGGAGGGGCTCAAAAAGGCCGGCGTGCGCAAGGAGAACATCAAACTGATCTGCTCCAACGGACTTCACCGAAAGAACAAACAGGAGGAGATCAGACGGATTCTCGGTGACGAGGTTTTTGGCGACTACTGGTGGTCCCACCAGATCGTCAACCATGATTCGGAGGACTACGATAACCTAATAGATCTCGGCTACGATGAGTTGAACGACCACGTTATAATGAATAAAGAGGTTTTTGAGAGTGATCTCACCGTCGCCATCGGACACACACTTGGAAATCCCTACGGCGGGTACTCAGGCGGCTACAAGCATGTGGCCACGGGTATCACCCACTGGAAGAGCATTGCCGCGCATCATGTGCCGGCGGTCATGCACAGGGACGATTTCACACCTGTGAGCGGACAGAGCCTCATGCGCAAGAAGATGAACGCCATTGGAATACACATGGAAAAGAAGATGGGACGCAAGTTCTTCCTCTGCGATGCGGTGCTCGACACATACGGCCGGCAAATAGCCGTGTACAGTGGTTACGGTAAGGAAATGCAGCCTCTATCCTGGAAGATCGCGGACAGGCGAACATACATTCCCTGGGCAGAAAAGAAGTACGACGTGATGGTTTTCGGAATGCCCCAATTTTTCCATTACGGAGACGGACACGGCACGAATCCGATTCTCATCCTGCAGGCGATCGCGGCGAACGTAATCCGACACCGCCGCGTGCTCAGTGACAGAAGTGTGGTTATCTGCTCATCCCTCTGTAACGGTTACTTTCATGACGAGGAGTTTCCGGCGTACCGCGAGCTTTACGAGATCTTTCAGCAGGATTATCACAATACACTTCCGGACGTGGAGAAGTATGGCGAGTACTTTTGTCAGAAAGAGGAATATATCAAGAAGTATCGATTTCGGTATGGATTTCACCCGTATCATTGTTTCTCCATGATCAGCTGCGGGCAGGTGGCGCACCTGAACTGCTCAGCCGTCTACGTTGTGGGAGCACAGGCACCGGGGTATGCGCGGGGAATGGGCATGAAGCCCATGGCTACATTCGAGAACGCCCTTGCCGATGCCAAGAGGATGTATGTGAGTGAGAATCCGAATATTCTTGCTCTCCCTCGCACCTTCAAGTGCGCCGGTGTACATCTCATGATGAAAGACGACCAACTAAGCTGACTGGGGCACGTAATTTTATTGTCGCACACGGTGCGGGAACGACGGCAGTTATAGGTCCGTCGTTGGCCGTAGTGGCGCGCCTGGCCGGAGATAGTGTTGCATCCAGAGAAGCCATTCGGTGAGGATGTCTTTCTTCAGATTGTTGAAAAGGGACGGCGCCCTCTACGCAGTTTTCCTCTTGACTGAGAATGAGGGGCTGACCCGATGCAGATGATCGGCCCCTCGCTCAGAGGGGCTTTTTACGCGCAAATATAGCAGGGGCAGGACTCGAACCTGCTACCTCCGGGTTATGAGAACACCCCGGCTTTGTATCGGCGCGTATCCGCTTGTTGATTATTGTTCATCGTATAAAAGAATACGTCAATTCCTTTATTTATGAATGTATCCCTGTGTAGCCTTTTGTAACTCCTCTATCTGACATTTTCCATCTTACACTTTCTAGCGGATCCTCATCCGGCAATTGCCGCTTTCGATATTTCTGTGTCGATCGTGGCTGGCTGTGGCACCTTGCATACTCGTCGCTGTAGAAACCTTGTACCGGTCCGTCGCTCCTTCAACTGCTGCCCTGCATCGTGCAGGGCTTAGAAGTTTCCCTCCGCTGCATCCTTCAGGATTGCATTGTCCAGAGACAGATCAGCTACCAGCTTCTTCTCACCGGTCGTTCTGCTTCTCAAGCATCTTCAGTCGCTTCGCCTGCTCTGTGCGAACCCCGCCCTATTCCCGACGCCAGCGGAAGTAGATGTGGTCCGAGATCGTCAGTTCCTTGGCCACTTCGCGAATCGGCCGGCCTTGAGAGAGCAGGACTTCAGCCTGCCTCAGCTTGCTGATGATCTGTTCTGTGGTGTATCTCTGCCGTGGCATCCCTGCCTCCCTTTGTTAGTCACCAACTCTAAAATCCATTATAGAGCTGGATCAGTTTTTGGGGGGCAGGTCACTCGTGCATACGCTAAAAGATGAAATCCTTATCCTTTCAACGCGCCGGCCAGGATCCCTTTGATGAAGTACTTGCTCAGGGCCAGAAAGAAAACCAGCGGGACGATTAAGGTAATAAGGGCGGCGGCCATTTGCAAGTTATAGAGCGCGACAAAGGTTCCTTTAATCTCGGTCAGCTTGAGCTGAATAGTCTGGGTGCGTGGGGTCGCCAGAGTTAAGGCTAACAGGAATTCATTCCACACTTGGGTAAAGATAATGATAATGACGGAAACATAAGCGGGGAAGGCCACCGGTGAAATAACCCGGAAGAAGATGTGGATTTTGGAAGCCCCGTCTACTTCGGCAGCTTCCTCCAGTTCTCTAGGAATACCCAGAAAGAAGGTACCCATCAAGACCGACGCCAAGGGGATGTTTAAGATGAGGTTACTGCCAATTAATCCCAAATGCGTCAGTGCCAGGCCTGTTTTCGCCATAAGTTGCACCAGGGGGATGAGGATCACCTGGTACGGCAAATACATCGCGACACCCACCATAACGAAGAGAACCATTGAAAACCGGGTCCTTGTTCGGCTGAGATAATAGCCGCCCAGGCCGCCAACAAGTGTGCACAGGGCTGTCACCGAGAAAGTGATGATGGTGGAATTGAGCAAGGCTGGCAGGATGAGCTTGAAAGCCTGGGCATAATTCTTGAATTGCAGGTTGCTGCTGAGAAGCAGGTACTGCCGCTGGCTGATCTCGGCGGGTGTTTTGAGTGAGGTCACGAGCACCACATACACGGGCAGAACATAAGCGATGGTCAGAACAATCAGCGTTAATACGACCAGGATCGTTAGCGTACGGTTTCTAGATTTCAATCGAACCACTTCTTGAATGCATAGATTGTATAAGGGATAACGATGCTAGCCGCAAGAAGAAATATGACCACGCCGATTCCAGCTCCAAGGGAAACCAGGTGCTGCTGGAACGTGGCAAGCAACATATAAAACGCCAATACATCGGTCGCCGTGCCGGGGCCGCCAAAGGTCACGATATACACAATATCAAAGACCTTCAGCGTTGAGATCAGCAAGAGCGATATTAAAATCAAGAGTCCACTCCTGATATTCGGGATAATGATCTGCAGCAGAATCCTTAGCCTGGAAGCTCCATCAATTAAGGCGGATTCAGTCATTTCACGGAGTTCAGCAGTTCTCAAGGAGGACTGGAGGATGATCACTGAGAAACCGAGATACTGCCACACAAAGATGAGAATGAGCCAATAGGTGGCTGTAGACGGATTGGTGGTAAACCGGCCTTGCAGGAAATCCAGACCGACTCCCCGCAAGATCGTGTTGAATACGCCTTTGTCAGGATCGAGCATCCACGACCAGATTGTTCCCGTGACGATAAAGGACATGGCCACCGGGTAGAGAATCAGCGTTCTGATATACGACTCAAGTCTCCGGAACGACCCAAGCTCGAGGAGATAGGCGATGAAAAGCGCCAGAATGACCGTCGGAATAACCCCCAACGAGAGCCATTTAAGGTTGTTGGCCACATCTACGTGGAAACGATCAAGGGTGATCATCAACCGATACCACTTGAAACCAGCAAAGTCATAGTTAGGGGCCGTTCCATGCCAGTTTGTGAAGGAAACCACGATTGTCCACCCGAGCATCCCATAGAGAAGGCCTACAAAAAACATCAGGGGAAATTTAAAAATGAGAAATTCAATGAACGTATATTTCGATCTGACGGTCTTCTTGCGTCTTACCACCACGATCCCATTCTGAGTGTAATGCATTTTCACGCATGGCCAGAGAAATGTAAAGCACTCCTGACTATCCGTCAAAATAAGGGAGAGACGCATGAGGATGCGTCTCTCCGTCCTTCGAACACCCTAAACATCGTGAGGTGTTACGGCCAGACATACCATGCTGCATCTTTCTTGACTTCGTAGGTTGTAAACAGGGTGCCTATCTGCGCGAGGGTTTTGTCGATATCGGGTCTATCCTCCCCCATGAAGCCGGCGATGGCAGCCCAGTACTCAGACGAGAAGCTGGCGGGAGCAATACTGCCGTGTTGATCCAGGATGAGTTTCGTCGGGTTGTCCCTAATATAGGCCTGCATTTCTTGCCGGATGGGGTCTGGGAACACTTTCGGATCAATATCAATCCGGGCGACCAAGCCGCCCTGGACGACATCGCACGGGATCTGCAACTCTGGCGAGGCCGTCACCCGCAAAAAGTCCATTGTTGTACCCGGATGGGGCGCGTTCTTGGGCAAAATAAAGCTATCGGCGTGGAACAGCAGGTACCGCTCTTTACCTTGTGGGAAGGTGAGCGCTCCAAAATCCTCGCCCGGCGTCCATTTATTGTTCAGGAAGGCGCCGATCGCCCAGGTTCCCATCGTCACCATGGCGGCATCGCCGGCCACCACCAAACTCACCGACTGGTCCCAGGTCAGATTGGCGTGGTACGGATACGTATATGCTTTTAGTTTGGCCAGTTTTTCAAGCGCAGTTCTGAAGATCTTATCCTTCGTGACATCAATCTCCCCTTTGAACAGCTTCACATAGTATTCAGGCCCACCTTCGCCCAGGATAATAGCATCCAACACAAAGGCCGCTTCCCATTTTTCCTTAGTGCCCAGGCCAAGAGGATACATATCGGGCTTCGCCTTTTTAATGGCCGCCGCTACCGTTATCAATTCATCGAAGTTCTTAGGCTCCGTAAGTCCCAGCTCATCAAACAGGTTTTTATTGTAGTACATGATATTCTGGATGTGCATATTGAGCGGGATCCCGTAAGGGTGCCCATTGAAAATGAACGTATTAGCCAACGGACCGGGAATCACCTTACGATAATTCAGTTCCGTCCAAAGATCATCCAACGGTAGTAAGTAGTTGCCATCAACATACGCTTTTAGCTCAGCACCGCCCAACGCCTGGAACGTGTCAGGCGGCAAACCAGCAGACAGTCTGCTCTGCAAAACCACCCTATGGCTCACACCGCCGCCGCCGGCGACAGGGTTCTCGATCACTTCAACCTCCGGATATTTCGCATGCAACGCCTTGAACCATTCGTCAGCGGCTTCCCGTTCACCCGGGCCAACCCACCAGTGGAAGATTTCCAATTTTCTTTCTTCGGCGGCTGCCATTCCTGTCGCTTCCCCCCGCTTTCCACCTGCAAAAACGACAGCAGTAAATACAATCAATACGATTAACACGCTTACAATCTTTCTCATAACGTTTCTCCTTCCTCTTCGTTCTTTAATACGATACATCTTATAGCCAAAACCCTTATCCTAAATATATACATTCATTGGACACCACCTCCTTTGCTTGTTATCTTTAGAAGTTCAGCCCTCATGCAAACCTCCTCTTCTCGTCATGCGTGATAGGATTAGGGATAAATTACAACCTTCATCTTACTTGATCACCGCGACCTTGCTGCGGTCGAAAGTAAGCGTGACGCTGACGATGATCATGAACCCCAGGATCCCCCGCTGGAAGTACTGGTCGATGCCCAACACGGTCATCCCGTTCTTCAGCACACTCACGGTGAGGGCGCCGAATAGTGTGTTGATGGGCTCCCCGATTCCCCCCCTTCCGAAAACCTCCTTTGAGCAAATTTTTGGCCTTTCAACTGATTATTAAGCAAAAATAGTGCCATTAGTGTATCCATGTAGTAACATCCAATAAATTTATCTAACCAAAGCAATTACGCTTACAGCATATCCAAGGGGAAAAAACAATTGCAGTTTTAACATGTACAAAAAGCAGACATGTTTTGCGACATGTCTTACAAACCTACCTCTCACCAAACCTCTTATTAAGGTCCAGCTTGCCAGCCGGGTGATGTCCTGAAGAAACAGGAGCCAATAATGGAGGGAGGCACTATCCTCGGTTCGGCTGAAATTTGGGTGAGTCAATGCGTCTCTTTGACAGCTCCCAAACATGGTACAATGCCTTCAGCCGCCGACATTATCACCGGAGCGGATCCTCACCCAGTGGTGATTGCGGCTCCGTTTGTCTTCGCGCTCTGCGCTGTTCTTTCTTCCTTCTGGTATCGTTCACCGTCTGTTCGATAGACCGTACATTCTCGGGGCGTGTCTTCTTGAAATTCGGAATACGGCTCCTCAATGTACTCGGGCAGGGGCGCCTTCCAGGATTCCTGACTACATGTGTTCGTGAATTGCAGGTATGCCTGGAAACTGAGGGAGCAACGCGTACAAGAGACAATACGATAGCGCTTCTGTACTATCCGGCAGGGGGGTTTGGCCGATAGTTGCGGAAGTTGTCAACCGAGATGTTGTACATTCTTGCCTTGTTATACACGGTGCTGCGCGCAACCCCCATCCTTCGGGCGACTTCACGTAGATTCCCTGACGTTTCTTGCAGAAGATTCACCAGGTATCTGTATTCGAGCTCTCTGACGCCGAGCTCCTTCGCATCACCGCTCAAAACCGGCGCACTAACGGCTGGCCGCGTTTCGAGTGTTGCGAAATAGGAAGGTAAGTCGTTCATGGTGATCCAGGAACTTTCCGCGACTGCGATCGCCCGGTCGATGACGTTCTCCAGCTCCCTGATGTTCCCTGGCCAACTGTACTTCCTGAGAATATCATACACTTCTTCTGTAATTCTGAGAGATTCTTTTCTCGCAACTTGCGAATATCGTTTGAGAAACAGATCGGCCAGAATCCTTATATCGGCGGCTCGCTCGCGGAGCGGAGGTAGGTTCAGAGAGAAGATATTGATTCGATAGAAGAGATCGTCTCTGAACGTTCTTTCGCTGACGGAACGGCTGAGATTCTTGTTCGTAGCCACGATTACTCGAACATCGACCGATTTCGCGTACTTCGCTCCCAGGCGGCAGACTTCTCCCGTCTGTATTACTCTCAGCAGATTGGCCTGGGTCTCTAAGGGCAGCTCGCCGATCTCATCCAGAAACAATGTGCCGCCGTCGGCCAGCTCGAATCTCCCCGGATTTCCTTCTTTCTTGGCGCCGGTGAAAGCCCCTCCTTCATAGCCGAACAACTCACTCTGGATCAGCTCACGGGAGAGCGCGCCGCAGTTGATGGCTACGAATGGACCGTTCTTGCGAGGGCTGTAGTTGTGGACCGCTTGGGCGAACAGCTCTTTACCAGTTCCGCTCTCCCCAAGGATCAGGATGTTCGAATTGCTACTGGCGGCGTTCTTTGCCAGCTTGATACAGTCTAAAAGCTTGGGAGACCTACCAATAATGTCGCTGAACGTATAAATCGCCTTTGAACCGGCGACCTTGTTCACCATATTGAGAAAAGCCTTTGATTCTCGGATGCGGATGACCATCGCATCGACGGACTGATCGTTTCTAATGAGAGCCGTCGATACGCGCAAATGCGTGTATTTGGTTCCGACTCTTACCGAGATCTCGTGATCGTGGAGGGACACCTCATCGGCAAGCAGGGAAACAAAATCGATGTCCGCGTCGATCATCTCGGAGATACGACGGCCTTCCCAGACGTCGTTTGTTTTGAAAATCTCGCAGAGAACCTTGTTTGTACGCTGGATGATCCCCTTCTTGTCGATCAGAACGATACCCACATCCGTGAGCTCCAGGATCGCACTCTGCTGTTTTACCAGGTACTGCTTTTCCGCCAGAGTTGCGGTCAGGACCAGCTCCCGTTCGATAGCGTTGACTGCGGCGACAATCAGGCCCAGTGAATGCTCGTGGGCTTTGTGCGTCGGGCAGGATAGATTGAGGCAACCAACGATCGCACCGTTTTCGTGGATCGTTGCTGAACTGCATGACCAGCAGTGGTTGTGCACCATCCAATGCTCCTCGGCGTGGACCTGGATGGACCCGTCGATCGTCAAGGCCGTTCCCATTCCGTTGGTGCCGATCACATCTTCGGAATGGATGGTCCCCGGCAGCGGGAAGTTCTCGGTGCATTTGATGCTTTGATCGCTTTCGATATCGAGGGTGACGCCATCCTCGTCGGTTAGAGAAATGAGCGATCCGCTTCCCTCGATCAGCTTGTACAGGTTTTTGATGTAGGGAATGGCGACTTCCCTCAGGTGGGCGCGTCTCCGCCTTCTACGAGCCAGTTCTTTGAAAACTACACTCTGGCAGCCATTCCGATACGGATCGACTCCGAATCCCCGAGACCTCTTCCAGGAATCCAGAATCACCGGTCGAACCAGGTGAGCTGAGATACCTTTTCCTTTGACTACGAACTGTTCCCAGCTTGCATATGTGGCTCGGTTGTCCATAAGCCCGTCATACCGTCAACTATAAACAAGTGTAGACCAGCTGCTGCGGTTTTGACAACCCAAGGCCCTGCGGCAAGTTGTGCAGTCCTGAAAGAAAGGTAGGATAGAAGAACTATCATTTAACCCATGGCTTACTATCCTCCCCCGCCAGACCGTATCGGCCGCTGAGAGTTTTGTAAGACATGTCGTAAAACATGTCTTTTTCTTGTACATATTCAATTCATTATCATTCTTTCATTTCGGGTATGCTGCAAACGTAATTGGTTTAGTCAAATCGAATTATAATATGTAACTCCATGTACGCGCTAATGGCACTGATTTTGCATAATAGGTAATGAGAATTTCTAAACTCAATATACACGGAGAGCCGATCCGCTTCAGCGCGTGTAATAGCTTTCAGAATATAAAGGTAAGAGTCCATGGATGTTTTCCAAGGAGGCGGGATATTCCCGATCAGGTATGTATCTTGATAACTTTCTGGAGATAGCGAGAAAAACCGGCGTGGAAATCAGGCAGGAAGGATCCCACACCTTCTGGCGGGGTACGGCGGCGGGCCATCGGAAGCCCAAGGGTCCTCTCTCGGGAAAAGTCATCGGCGTCCCTGTGGCCAGCGAGTTCTCCGACTTTCAGGCCTACTACCTGGCTCTGTACATCACGGAGTTCGGGGGTAGCGTGGAGTTCCTGGGGGCCGATTGGATCACCTGGAAGAACGTCAGGCCTACCCTCGCCACCAACGGCGTGCTGGGCATGTGGGGTATGAGCCTTAATCCGATTCCGGTTCTGGAGGACTCCCGGCAGGGGTATTGCTCCCTCAAGGAGGCACAGGCCGAGCACTACGATGCCCTGGTCTTCCCCGGGGGCCACTCCGCCGACATCCTGATGAATGACGACAAGGCCCTTTCCTTCACCGAAGCGGTTTTCCGAAAGGGAGCTGTTCTCGCGGCGATCGGGGCCGGGTCTTTACCTCTGATCGTGCTTGGGATCCTGGATGGCAGAAGAGCCACCGGAGACATCATGGTCGGTTACCTGATCGACAGGGTGGGGAAGCTTCGGCAAGAGTCCGTGGTCCGCGATGGCAATCTGCTCACTGCCCAGGATACCGCCGATACTCCCGCCCTCGTGAGGGAGCTCTGCCGGGCCTTCGATCCCGACTTTCAGGATGAGCGGACTGGAATCCTGAGGGGCAAGAGGGTCGTAATCGTGGCTGGAGAGGACTTTGAGGATATCGAGGTCGTGGTCCCCACGATGGAACTCATCCACCGCGGGGTCGATCTCACTCTGGCCACCTATCCCGCCCCCCTTCGATCCCGCCCCCCCCTGATCGGTTTGGATGTGGTTACGGGAAGCTTCGGAGTTTCCGTTCCCCTCCAGGAGATCCCGCTGTCCCGATACGCGGTCGAGAAACTCGAGTGCATCTCCGCGCAGGAAACCGACCTGGTCATGATCCCCGGGGCCTTCAATCCGTGGAACATGGTCGCCGCCGGAAAACCGCTGGATTTCTTGGAAGAGGCGCACAAGGCCGGGAAAATCATCGCTCCCATCTGCCACGGGCCGATCCCTCTGGCGGCCGCCGACATGGTCAGGGGGAAGATACTGGCCGGGACGGGCGCCTGCAGGAAGCATATAACCGTCATGGGAGGGAGCTACGATGACGCCTGTTCTGCGGTGATCGACGGCAGGATCGTCTCCGGCCGAGAGCCTTCGGATATCCCGGAGTTTCTCGACGCGCTGACCGAGGCTTTGCTACGAGAATCAGCCACATGACTTCTCGAGAGCGGGTGCTGCAAGCCTTTCACAATGTGGTCTGCCCCGCGGAGTGGCCTGGAAGGTACTTCCCGGTCTTTGGATTGTAGAACTGGCAGTAGAAGATTCTGCCTCGGCGGTACAATGAAAAAAGGCGCATATCCGCCCCCTTCACCTGTCAGACAGTAAGCATTTGACACTGAATTGCGGATCGCACCGGTGCGGGTACCCAGAAACAACAAAGCCCCTCGTTTAGAGGGGCTCTATGCACAAAAATTAGCAGGGGCAGGACTCGAACCTGCGACCTCCGGGTTATGAGCCCGACGAGCTGCCAACTGCTCTACCCTGCGTTGTTCTGTGGCTCAATGTAATCAAAAGCTAAAAAACTGTCAAGTATCCTTGACAGCAGGCCCATTTCGTGGTTTTTTGTCATAAAATCTCTTAAAAGGAGGAGCGTATGCTCAAAAAGATATTGCTGGTGTCGTTGATTTTGCTCGCAGCTGCCAGCCTGCTGCTGGTCGGCTGCAAGAAGAAGGAAGAGGCGGCGGGAAAGATGGACATAACGATCGCCACGGACGCTACCTGGCCGCCGATGGAGATGGTGGACGAGAACAAGGAGATCGTGGGTTTCGACATCGACCTGATGAAGGCGGCGGCGGAAGCGGGCGGCTTTACGGTTGAATTCAAAAATACCGCCTGGGACGGGATCTTTGCCGGTCTGGCCGCCGGGGAGTACGATGCTGTCATGTCTTCGGTCACCATCACCGACGAGCGCAAGGAAACCATGGATTTCTCCGTACCGTACATCAACGCCGGTCAGGTGCTGATCGTGCCCAACGAG
>Ga0315554_1000319_pt1 | contig 28107 bp, 24 predicted proteins | sample SalMarSW160370MG_FD_202114 | JGI IMG/M metagenome (GOLD analysis project Ga0315554, IMG submission 202114) | Salt marsh sediment microbial communities from the Plum Island Ecosystem LTER, Massachusetts, United States - Salt Marsh Sediment SW1603-70 ...
GGGGCACCGCTCCGTGACCGTGGCCAAGATCGAGGCCTCCGGCAGCGCCGGGACCCGTTCCGATGTCGCCCTCTTCGCCGCAGGCGTCGGCTTCGACGCCACCGTCGTGGAGCGGGCCGAGCGGGAGCCCTTCCGCAAGCTGCACTTCGGCGGGGTGCACTACGCCCGCAATGCCGTCGCCACTTTCCTCTCCGACTACCGTCACCGCCAGCCCTTCCTCCGCGTCGAAGCCCACGGGCGCGCCGTCGACGCGGTGACCGTCTTCGTGCAGGTCCACAGCCGGTTCACCTACTTCGGCAGGATGCCGCTGCGTCTCTCACCCCATCCCGGCCCGGCCGCCGTCGCCATCGAGAGGATGAGCCCTATCAGAACCGTGCGATTCGCCCTTCAGGCGGTCCGAACCGGGAACTTCGAGGCCATCGCCGGAGTCACCGTGTGGACACCCTTCGATCGCCTCGTCGTCGAAGCCGACACAGAGGCGCCGTTCGAGGCCGACGGTGAATTGCTCGGTTCGGCATCGCGACTAGAGGTGAACATCGTCCCGCGCGCGCTACGGGTGGTCGACCCGACTACAGCCGACCCAACAGCTTGGGGGAGACTTCGCGTATGGCGGCCAGGTGTCCGGCTTCACCGGGATCCAGCGCCCCCGTCTCCGTAATCACCGTCGTCACCCGATCCAAGGAGATCGGCTCGAACCGCCCTGCGGCGACGCCGGCGCGCACCGCTCGCTCGAACAGCGGAGCTGGTAGCGCCTTCTCCAGAGAGGCCACCACGTTGAACGGGACCCTCAGCAAAGCCGCCTCACGCGCCACCGCCGCCGAGCCCATCGTGTTCATCACATGCGCGGGCCCGAAGGCGTTGGCGCCCACCAGCACCTGATCCACCCCGGCCAGCGTCTCTTCCACCTGGTCGTCGGGCACCACCTCGACGGCAAGGCCTGCGGCGGCCAGATCGGCGGCCAGCTCGATACCCTCTCCGAGAGGCAAGGTGGCGGCGCACGCCTTTCCCGGGCCGCCTCGACGAGCATGCCCCGCACCGAACCACTTGCCCCGTGGGTCAGCACGATGGAGCCCTCCTCCACCAGCGGAGCACCGACGGCGCTGAGCACGCCGGCCGATTCCGCCATGCGCTGCTCCATATCCCTGAGGCTGCCGGCGAGCTCGGCCGGCTCCTTGTCGAGGCCGAGGTAGACGGCGTTGACCAAGCCGACCAGCGGAGCCAACGAGGGCTGCTGGTCGAGCAGGAGATCGGCGATCTCCTGCACCGCCTCCGGATACGCCGAAGGGGCGTATTTCTCAAGGGCTTCGACCAGGTCGGCGAGACTGCCGGCCGCCAGACTCCCCGCTGCTGCCGCCGGCCCGGAGATGGGTGCACGAGCGATGGCGGCCAATCGCCGCCAGCTGGGCCACTGCCTCCACTCGGTCACCCCACCCCCTCCCCAACCTTTGCCGCCAGCCGTGCCCGTCGCCGTCGCAAGGCCCACTCCGCCGACGACGCGTCTACAACCAAGCCCGCCACCGAGGCGGCCAGCGCCGCCCTCTCCCAGATGATCTCGCGCAACGGACCGCCGATCCGTCGCTGCAGCTCATCCTCGAGGACCTGGGCCGCGTCGATGCAATTCTCCACGTCGAGCACGACGGACCACATGTCGCTCTGTCGCTGCTGCTGCGGTGGGAAGGAGCACTCGATGCGGTCGGTGGCGGCGCGAAGCGCCGCGTCGATGCGATCTGGAGTGAACGCTTGACGGAGCCGCACGCCAAAGGGCCCGCCGCTCTCGGCGGCGAGCCGCCCGATGAAGTCCTCCATGCCGCAGGCCACCTCCTCGACCGTCCCCGCACCGAGGCCGTGCACCGAGATGGCCCCGACGATGCCGTCCAACAGCCGGCGCCAGCGCTCTTCGAACTCCAGTGAGCCACCACGTTGGAGATTGGCCGCAGCGGCCAGCGAACGCGCCGCCCTTCGAGTGTCGGCCAGCACCCGCCCCAGGTGTACCGACTTGACGTCGAGCCGATGCCGCAGATGCTCGGCCAGCGTGTGAATGCCCAGCGGCTCCCCGCCCGGAGGATCGGCGGCGACCGCGAACACCACCGGCGACGTGATCCTCTCCCCCTCGAGGGTGACCCGCAGATCTTCGACGACCGCGGGCAGCTCGCCCGGCTCCAGGCGGTCGATTTGATTCAGCACGAAAACGAACTGGTCGGCTGAGTCGGCAAGTGGGGCGATGAACTCGTCGTGCAGCACGGGGTCGTGGTACTTCTCGGGATCGAGCACCCAGAGCACACCGTCCACCTCGGGAAGCAGGGCCTCGACCAGGGCGCGATGCGGGGCCTCGACACTGTCGACATCGGTCATGTCCAGCAGCGCCAGAAACGGGAAACGGTCCTGGCCCACCCTCTCGTCGATTCCGAGCCGGTCGAGCATCTGGCCCAAGGCCGGTTCCGCATCCTCGGGCACCCACGCCAGCGGGCGCGAGGTATGGGGCCTCACCTCACTGACCGAGGCCACGACCTCCCCGGCCAAGGCATTGAGCAGGCTCGACTTGCCGGAACCGGTGCCTCCGATGAGGGCGAACACGAGCGTGCTGCCAAGGTGCCCACGACGCAGCCGGGCCCTGCGGGCGTTTTCTTCGGCAGCCAGAAGATCGTCGGGATGCACATGGCCGGTCGCCAGACCCACCACCAGGTCGAGTCCCTCGATGACGGTGAGCAGGTCGCTCATCGGGCCACCTCGTCGATGCGGAGGCGGCCCAGGGCGGCTCCGGACGACGGAGGGCCCAACACCTCGGCGAACCGGCCCGCGTCGCTTTCCAGGATGCGGCGCATCGCCTCGGCCAGGCACTCCCGCGCCTGCTCCACCTCGGCACCGAAGCCGGCCACCAGCTTCACCGTTCGCACGTCCGGTCGGTGGCCAGGATGAATCGTCACGGAAGCCACCGCCAAGGCACAGCGCGCCAGCGCCCGCCTGCGCATCCGGCGCCAGCGGCCCCAGGACCCGGCGATGCGCGACCTCAGGTCCTCCATCCACTCGTCGAGCTCAGCGCGCGCCGCTCCGATGGCACCGACGCCGTGACTCCAGAGTTCGGGGTGCCGGTCGATGATCATGGCACCGACAGGATGATCGTCCCACAGTTGCGCAGCCGCGCCTGCCGCCCGAGACGCCCTGCGCACGACGATGGCGGCCAGGTCACCCGTGAAGTCACCGCCGGTGGAGCAAAGACCGCGGAACTCGCCACCGGCGAGAAGCGCAGCCAGCCGATCCTCTTCCGCTCCGAAGCCGAGACGCACCCGGTCGCCCAGCTCCGCACGAGCGAGAGCGTCGTCGAGGAGGTCGGAGCGGAGTCGCTGCAAGTCTCGCCTCAGACAAACCAGCGAAGCTTCGACGACGTTGTCGACGGTCGATCGGCGAGCCGCTGCATCGGCCAGTGCCTCCATCTCCTTGCGCAGCCCTCTGGTCCATTCACGCGGCAGGCCTCCGATGGCAGGCAGCACCGGGCCCTCGGCCACCGTCACCACCGCACCGTTGCCGACACGATGGACCATGCCGCGAGCCGACAGCCGTCCGGCCAGATCGGCGCGTAGCAGCCTCTCCGTCTCGGGATCCTCGGTGAGGCGGTTGAGCACGCAGACGATCGGAAGGCCACGCCGGGCGGCCATCCCGAGCAGATCCCATCCGGCGGCGTCTGCATAGCGAATGCCGCTGGCCACGAAGATGCAGACATCGGCCACCGAGAGCACGGCTTCGGCCACCGACCGGCCATCCTCTCCGACCACCTGCGGCGGCGGAGTGTCCACGAGCACGAGGCCGTCCGGCGGCAGCGGGTCGAGCCGCAGGCCCTGCCCGGCCATGAGCGCGGGGAAGCCCCCGAGCGTGGGTGGCAATCCCTGCCCGCTCCAAACCACTAGGTCGGTGGTCGTGGGACGGATGGGACCGGCAGCCGAGAGGCGGTGCTGCGCCAGGGAGTTCAGAAGCGTCGACTTGCCACTTCCCGATCCTCCAACGATTGCCACCACGAGCGAGCCCTCGGAATCGATGAGCCGAGGAAGCAGGTAGTCGCGGACCGCCGACCTCGCCGCACGGCGCGAGGCGTCCCGTCCAATCAGGTCCAGGGAGAAGGAACCGAGAGCATCGGCAGTGTCTCGAAGCACCGGGACGAGCGACTCCACGGCGGCTGGCACCATGGGCACTGATTGTGGCACAGCGCAGCCGGGCACGCTCCACTACTCCCAAGGCAGTTGCGTCACCGGCTTGGGCAAAGCAGGTCCGGCCACTCGTTGTGGCGAAGTTATCCACAGAGGGGCTCGCGAATCACTAGCCTGAGAATGTCGCCGGCACCAGGGAGTCGTATGGGCTTCTGAGGGTGCAAATACCGCTCTGCGGGTTCAGAGAGACTTAACCTCCGCGCAGTGACGGCATAGGACCGCCAGCGCGATGCTCTCTCCCACAGCGAACAGGGACCAAAAAAGGTGCACAGTCGCCAAGAGCGCTTCGGCACCCTCGCGGAGCCGAGCATCGTATCTGCGTCTTCGACAACAAGAGGCCTCGGTGAGATGAACGTTGGGGACCAACGCATTGCCGAGGCGGTCACCCGCAAGCTCGTCGAAGTAACCCGTCTGAGGGACCCGTCCCTCTCTGATCACCTCAACAGAACCGCTGAAGTCGCTTGTGCCATCGGCGTCGAGATGGGATTGGCGATGGATTCCCTCGACCGCCTCTACATGGCGGCCCAGCTGCACGACATCGGCAAGTTGGGGATCTCCGAAGCGATCTTGTGGAAGCCTGCCGGACTGACCAGCGCCGAGTGGAAGATCGTACGCACCCATCCCGAGGAAGGTCACCGCCTCGTCGCCGACGTCACCCACCGTGAGGTCGCCGCCACCGTGCTGTACCACCATGAGAGGTTCGACGGCGAGGGATACCCCTTCGGGATCGACGCCCGCACTCTCCCCCTCATCGCCCGCATCGTTCAGGTCGCCGACGCCTTCGACGCCATGACCAGCGATCGCCCCTATCAGGCGCCCCTGTCCACACCGGCGGCGCTCGCCGAGATCATGCGGTGCTCGGGCACCCAGTTCGATCCGGACGCGGCCAGGGCCATGGCGATGATCTTCGATGGGCGGGAGGACCCGCGGCCGCCGGCGGAGCGTATCTACAAGCCCGGCTTCGAGATGGGGGCGCCCCGGGAGAACAAACCGGGCGAGGTTCCTTCGCTGGTCAGGCTTCGGGAGTAACCAGCTTGATGCCCACGCCGCGCACGGTGCGCAGGTAGCGCGGCTCGGCAGCCGACTCGCCAAGCTTGCGCCGCAGCCACGACAGGTGCACGTCAACCGTCTTATCGGGGCCCCCGTACGGCTGATCCCACACCTCGGCCATCAGCTCCCGCTTTGAAACGACACGCCCCGGCTGCCGGGCCAGGGCGTAGAGAAGATCGAATTCCTTGCGGGACAGGTCGACCGAATCCTCCCCAAGCCGGGCCTCCCTGGTCTCCGGATCGACAAGGAGCTCGCCGATGCGGACCGGTCCCATGGCGGTCCTGGGTCGGAATCGCCGAAGCACGGCCCTGATGCGGGCATCCACCTCGGCGACACTCGTTCGACACGCAACGGCATCGTCGGCCCCGGCGTCCAGCACCGGCACCACACTGCCCCCATCCGACAACACTGCTATTACCGGGTGGTCACCCACCGCGTTGATCATGGCGACGAACTGATCCGGCGCCATGTCAGAAAGCGGCAGAACCATGACGACGACATCGCAGGCTTCCTCGAGGGCTTGTTCCACGCCGGCCAGGCCTGTGGCGGCCCCGGCTGCCCCATAGCCACGATCGCGCAGCTCGGTGACCAGACGTTGCCGAGCCTCGTGATCGGCGTCGATGACAACCACGTTTTGGGGAAGTGTGGCTCCCAGCACGAGGATGCCATCGGCAGGTTAAGGCAATGCCCTGAGTGGTTCTTTGCATGCCGTTAACCGGTGCTTGATCCCGCCCGAAAACCAGCCGCTCCCGCTCCCTCAGCCACCAAGAAGGCTCGACGCCGAGCGGCCCTCCTCGCACTCGTCGAGCAGGGCACACCAACGGCACCACGGACCTGCGGTGCGCTCCAGAGAGACGCCGCTCTCCCACGACGCCCGCAGCAGATCGACCGCCTCGGCCGCCTGCCGGGCAACAGCCTCGATACCCTCCCTGGAAGGAGCCTCGTCCGCCCTTTCGCCGGTCCCGACAGACACCGCCTCCACCCTCGTGGGTAGCTCGCCCCGTTCCATCGCCCACAGCAAGGCATAGAAACCCAGCTGTGGCAACGGGTCGCCCAGCGAACCCGTCTTCCAGTCGACGAGTCGGACCCCTCCGCCTTCCTCGAACACGGCATCCACCGACCCGAGCAGGGTCACATCCTCGACGGGCCGCACCTCCAGGTGTACCTCGGCCCCGGCGAAGCCCTCCGTGCCCAGACGCCGGAACCGCTCATACAGTGATCCCACCTCCTCGATGACCTGTTGCAGAGCGCTCGGCTTGAGGCCGAGGGCGGCCATCTTCGGGTTCATGGACGCCCCTATTTCCTCTCGACACACGGAGGCCAGCTCGCCCTCCTTGATGGCGCCCTCGCGGAGATGACGGGCGAAGATCCGATGAGCGAGCCCTCCGACGAAGCTGGCTCTCGACTCGGGCGGGTACATGCCGTGCAGACGCCCCGAGGCCTGCTCCGGGCACCGGCGGAAGGACACGTAGGTCGTCGCCGAGAGCACGACGGGCTCACCCGGGCGCACCGCAGGGAACTCGAGAGGTGGATCGAGCACCATGACGGCGATCCTATCGGGCGCCCGCCGATCTCCACCGGACCCACCGCTAGACTGACGCATTCCCGAGGTTCCTCATTCCATGAAGCGATCGACTCGCATCGCCATCGTCGCCGCCGCCACACCGCTGGCGCTCCTCCTCTGGGCGTCGGTGGTGTTCGCCATGGATCGCGTCAGCAACGGCGGTGAGATACTCGGCGGCGTGTCGGTCGCCGGCGTGGATCTCGGCGGCATGACCCGGGATGAGGCGCGCCTCCAGATACGACAGCTCGAGGACGAGCTGCGTGCCGATCCGATCATCGTCGACGTGGACGGCACACGCTTTGAGGTCACCCCCGGCGAGCTCGGCCTAGACCTAGATGAGGATGCCATAATCGCCGCCGCCCTCGAGAACGGACGCCGGGGCCGCATTACCACCCAATTCGGCTGGTGGCTCGGCCACTTCGGCAACAGAGGCAACGACGAGGTGGCGGCCGTCGGCACATTTGACCGGTCGGCGGTCAAGCCGTTCACCGATTCCTGGGCCCAAGCGGCCATCGACGACCCGCCATTCGAGGGCGGCATCCAGCTCCAGGATGGCGAGCTCGTCGCGGAGTATCCCCGCTCCGGCACCGGCATCGACTCCGATGTGGCCGCCGACCTCATTGAGGGGATCATCTTTGGGCGGGATCGCCCGGTGCTCGATCTGCCCACCGGGATGGTCACCCCCGAACTCATTGAGGAGGACGTCGACATCGCCGTCATCCAGGCCAGGCAGCTCGTCTCGGCGCCCGTCGTGCTGTCTCGGCTAAACCCCGACGTACAGGTCGCGCTCAGCGTCGACGTGCTCACATCTGCCATCCGCAGCCGCGTCGTGGACGACCCGCCCGAGATCGAGCTCTACTTCGATGCCCAGTCGATCATGGAATCCATCGGCCCCAGGCGCGACCAGATCGAGTTCGAGCCCGTCGACGCCCAGGTGGTCATCCGGCTTGACCTGACCCCCACGATCATTCCGGGCCGTAACGCCCTGATCATCGACGACGCCGGCATCCCCGACGCGGTGATGGCTGCCGCCACCTCGGTGACACGCGCCGGAGTCTTCCCCTACCTCGAAGGCGCCGAGCCTGAGCTGACCACGGAGGATGCCGAGGCACTCGGCATCACAAAGCAGCTCGGCGAGGCCACGACGTACTACACGCCCGACGGCGACTGGAAGAACGAGAACAGGATCAGCAACATCCACCTGATCGCCGACACGGTGAACGGTGTGATCGTCATGCCCGGGGAGACGTTCTCGGTGAACGATTTTGTAGGCCAGCGCACCGAGGCCAAGGGGTACAAACAGGCCGGGGCCATCATCGGTGACGAGGTCTACTGCTGCGATCATCCGGCCAACTGGGGCGGCGGCGTGAGCCAGTTCGCCACAACGCTCTACAACGCGGAGTTCAAGGCGGGCTTGGAGGACATCGAGCACACCCCGCACAGCCTCTACATCTCGCGCTACCCGAAAGGCCGCGAGGCCACCCTGGGCTGGCCCGACCCCGACATCGTCTTCCGCAACGACACCGACAACGCCATCCTCATCCACACCTCGTACACGGACAGCTCGGTGACGGTCATCATCTTCGGGGACCACGACCGGCAGGTCTCGTGGGAGACCTCGTACGACTACGACTTCACCGAACCCGGCATTCTCTACAAGCCCGGCTCCGAGGCCGAACCGCCGATCGAGGTCCCTCCGGGCGAGGAGGTGCCGGATGAGGACCATACCGGCATACCCGGCTTCACCGTGAGTGTGTACCGAACAATCACCTACCCCGACGGCACCGAGGAGACAAAGAGCTGGCTCTGGGCCTACCGGCCCTATCCCATCATCATCTACGTGAACCCGTGCAACCTGCCCGAGGACGACGAGGACTACGAGCCGGTGTGTCCCATGCAGGTACCCGTGGTCGTCGGGCTCACCGCGGCACAGGCCCAATCGACGCTGAACGCCGCCGGCTTCATCACGGCGGAGGGCTCGCCCGTCACTGTGACGGATCCATTCTGGGACGGCGTGGTCTATCAGCAGGATCCAGAAGGCGACGAATGGCTGGCACCAGGCGGAACGGTCACAGTGCACCTCGGTGTTCTTGCCGAATAGCGCTGGGCGGTCGTAGAACACGGATAGACCACTCACCACGTCGGCGGCTGTCGCTGAAGGCTACGAGTGCAGAGGAAGATGGCAATCTCGTCGCCGACGACGGTCACCACTTCTACGAACTGACCTATCGAATGCCTGCGCCGGCGGACCCTACCTTCGGCCCACCCCCGAGCTGCCCTCGCCAATCACGTGCAGCTTGAGCAGGTTCGTGGAGGCGTCCTGGTTCGGCGGCACCCCTGCGGCCATCGCCAGCCGCTCTCCTGGGGAAACGATGCCCCTTTCGAGCAGCATCCTCTCGGCGGCGGCGATCATGTCGTCGGTCGACTCCTGGCGTTCGAAGCACACCGGAGTGACCCCCCACAGCAGCGCCATCCGCCTGTAGGTGGCGATGGAGGGAGTGAAAGCGACGATGGCCGCCTCGGGCCTGTACTTGGAGACGAGGCGCGCCGTGCTGCCCGACTCGGTGAAGGCGACGACGGTGTGCAGCCCCAGGGTCGTTGCCGTCTCCGCCGTCGCCTTGGCGATCGCGGAGGCGAACGAGGCCCGGCCCCCGGCCAACTCGGCCCGGGTCGACGCCGGGTACCCGGGACTCGCCTCCGCCTCCCGACAGATGGCGGCCATGGCCCGAACCGCTTGCACCGGATACTCCCCCATCGCGGTCTCTGCCGACAGCATCACCGCATCGCTGCCGTCGATCACGGCGTTGGCCACGTCGGTGACCTCGGCCCTGGTGGGACGAGACGACGCCGTCATCGACTCCAGCATCTCGGTAGCCGTGATCGAGATGGCGCCGGCGCAGTTCGTGGCCCGGATGATCTCCTTTTGGATGCGCGGCAAGGGCTCGTAGCCCAATTCGACGCCGAGGTCGCCGCGGGCCACCATGGCTCCGTCGGCCACACGGACGATGTCGGCGAGATTGGCGTAGGCGGCGACCCGCTCGATCTTGGCTATGACCGGGGTATCCCCCACCACCTTCCGGACCTCTTCGATATCGGTCGACGATTCGACAAAAGAGGCGGCCACCAGATCGACACCGATCTCGCTTCCGAAGGCCAGATCCCTACGGTCCTTCTCGGTGATCGCAGGCATGTCGAGGCGTATGCCGGGGAAAGCCGCCCCCTTGCGATCGCTCAGAACGCCGTCGACCCGCACCTCGGCCATGACGGCCCCGTCGCCGATCTCTTTGACCTCCACCTCGATGAGCCCGTCGGCCAAGAGGATCCGTGAGCCGATCCGCAGCTCGGCAAGATGGAGGAACTGGACGTAGACGTGGCTCTCGTCACCCAGCTCGTTCCCATCGAGGAGCTGCACTCTGTCGCCCTTGCGGAGTCTCACGCTGCCGCCGGGGAACGTTCCCACCCGGATGCGCGGCCCCTGGATGTCCTGGAGCACGGCCACGGCTCGCCCCTGCTCGTCGGCGGCCTCACGAACCCACTCGGTCCATTGCCTGTGGGTCTCGTAATCCCCATGGGAGAAGTTGAGGCGCGCCACATCCATCCCGGCCTCCACCAAGCGGCCGATGGCCTCCCTCGATCCCGTCGCCGGGCCCAAAGTGGCGATGATCTTCGTCTTCCGTTCCAACCTGGGCGAAACCTTAACGGCCCGGCTCTGCGCCGCCTAGGCTCCCCGCCGATGCAGAACACCGCAACGAAGAAAGGACCGCTGACCGCCTTGCCGCTGAAGCCGTTCCGGGCCGGGCTGAGGCGACTCGAGAGTGTGCTCACACGGCCGCAGCGCGCCCGCCTGAGCCGGGCGCTGGCGGACCGCGTCGCCGATGCCTGCATCGCCGCAGGCGCGAAGACCGTCGTGGTCACCTGCGATGCCGAGGTCGCCGCGTGGGCCCGTAAGCGCTCACTCGACGTGCTCGCCGATCCACCCGGCGGAGGGCTCGTCGGAGCCGCCCAAGCCACCGCCGAGACCGCCCTGGAACTGGGGCTGGGCTGGTGCATCGTGCACGGCGACCTTCCCCTGCTGGGCTCCGCCGACGTGACACGTTTCCTCGATCTGCTGGACGAGCGCACCGTGGTGCTGGCCCCTTCGCGTGACGGCGGCACCAATCTGCTGGCCTCCCTCCATCCCCTCGAGTTCCGCTACGGGCCCGGTTCCTTCGCCCGTCACCTCGCCTCCGCCCGTCACATGGAACGCCGGGTCCTCGTCACAGCGGGCACCATCTTGGATCTCGACACTCCCGCCGATCTGTACGGCGCAGCGCGCCTCGCCGAAGGTGCCTGGCTGACCGAATTCCTATCCTGACCCTGCCATGAGCAACCTGCATGAAGACCTTCGCGACGAGCCGGAGGACCTCCTCACCCCCGAGAGCGCCCTCTCCATCGGCGCCCACCCCGACGACGCGGAGTTCGGAGCCGGCGCCACACTGGCTCGCTGGGCCGATGCCGACACCGCCATCTCCCTGCTCGTGGTCACCGACGGCTCAAAAGGATCGTGGGATCCCGACGCCGATCCGGCGGCCGTGGCCGAGCGGCGCCGGCTGGAGCAGAACGAGGCCGCCGCCGTGCTGGGGGTTCGGTCGACAATCGTGCTCAACTACGTCGACGGCGAGCTGGAACCCACCATGGACCTGCGCGCCGAGCTGTGCTACTGGGTGCGGCGCTTGCAGCCCGAGGTGGTGCTGACACACGATCCATGGCAGCGCTACCAGCTGCATCCGGATCATCGTGCCACCGGCTTCGGCGCCCTCGACGCCGTCGCCGCCGCCCGGGATCCATTGTTCTTTCGCGAGCAACTGCCCGACGTGGAGCCGCACCGGCCTGCAGCCGTCCTGCTCTGGTCGCCCGACGAGCCCAACCACTGGGAGGATGTGAGCGGCTGGGTCGAGCGCAAGATCACGGCTCTGCTCTGCCACTCCTCCCAAAGCGAGACCACGATGGGAGGCGCCGACTCGGACCCGGAACGCGCCGCCGCCTTTGCAGATCGTGTCCGGCTCTGGGCAGCGCGAGCCGGCGCCCCCGTCGGCCTCGACGCAGCCGAGGCCTTTCGGAGGATCACGCTGTGAGCAGGGTCGTGGTGCTCGGCAGCGGCATCGTGGGCGGCGCCGCGGCCTGGGATCTAGCCAGGCGCGGCCACGAAGTCGTTGTGGCCGACGCCGACGCCGCCACCGCAGCCGGGGTCGCCGCCGAGGTCGGGGCGGTCCATCACCAAGCCGCAGACGCGGGCCGGCCGGAAGAACTGGGCCCACTGCTTGCCGGCGCTTCGGTTCTCGTAGCCGCGGTACCTTTTCGCTTCAACACGGCCCTGGCACGCGCCGCCATAGCCGCCGGGTGCCACTACCTGGATTTCGGGGGCAATCCCACCATCGTCGCCGAACAGCTCCTCCTCGACGACGACGCCCGCCGCGCCGGAGTCGCCGTCGTGCCCGACTGCGGGCTCGCCCCAGGCCTGGTCAACGTGCTCGCCCTCGACTGTCTTCGGGCCCTCGGCCCGGGCCCGGTGGAGCGCCTGGCCATGCGGGTCGGCGCCTTGCCCGCTCATCCCCGCGGCGCGCTGGGCTATCAGCTCTCATTCAGCCCGGCCGGGCTCATCAACGAGTACGCAGAACCTTGTGAGGTGCTGCGCAACGGCCACTACACCACCGTCGAACCGCTCACCGAGATCGAACCCGTGGACTGGCCCGGCATCGGCACCCTCGAAGCGTTCCATACCGCAGGGGGATCGTCTTCCCTGCCCCGCCGCCTGGAAGGGGAAGTGAAAGAGCTCGACTACAAGACGCTGCGCTACCCGGGCCATGCGGCGGCGTTCCGCGCCATGGCCGAGATCGGCCTCTTCGGCCTCGAGGCCCGCACCGTGGGGTCGGCGTCCGTAGCTCCCCGCGAGCTGCTTGTCGACCTTCTCGCCGCCAATCTCCCCCCTCCAGCCGACGACCTGGTGCTCGTGCGGGTCTGGGCCGAGGCGGTCCGAGACGGCGGGCATAGAACGGCGGGGATCGAGATCACCGATCGCAGCGACGGCCGCTTCAGCGCGCTGGCCCGCACAACGGCATTCCCGGCCGGCGCCCTCGCCCACATGCTCGCCAGCGGCGCCGTCGACGATCCGGGGGCCCGCACCATGGAAGCTGCCATCGGTGCCGATCTGCTGCTTCAGGAACTCGACGACTCCGGCATCACGGTCAGGCCCTGGCCCTCCTAGCGCGCAGAAGCGGCGCCTTGGAACATCGGACCCAGGGACTTGCCTGCCGGCCGTCGGCCATCGCCGACACGCTTCACGGCCGGTCTACAGGCCTGGCCGCGTCCCCAACGACGACCCCGCCGACAAGGCGCGTGCTCGGCTAGGCGGCCGCATCTTCCCGGCCGCGAGGCCTGTAGCCGATACGCGCACCGGTGTCGGGGTCGAAGCAGTAGAGCTTGTTCGTATCCACGACGAGCCTCACCCGCGCGCCCGGCTGCACCGTCACGTCCGAGGAGATACGGGAAACGAAGTCGGACACGGTGCCCAGTGATTCCGGGCTCATCTCGCTGTCGGCGAGCAGCTCCTCGATCTCCGGAGTGATCACCGGCGGCACGGGAACGCCGTAATGCAGCAACGTCTCGGAGCCAAGGACCTCGGTGACGTCTACGTCGACCGCCATGGTGCGTCCGGGAGCGGCGCCGGCGACCCTCTCGTCCTCAAAATCGCCCGGCCTGATGCCCACGACGATGTCCTTGCCCATGTACTTCTCCAGGCCCGGGTGCCGCTCGAGGGTGGGCTTGCCGACATCCAACTCGAAAGGCCCGAAGTGGCACTTGACGCCGTCGCCCGCGCTAGACATGTTGGCCATGATCATGTTCATCGGGGGCGTGCCGATGAACCCGGCCACAAAGATGTTGGCCGGGTTGGTGAAGAGCTCGAATGGGCTTGCCACCTGCTGCAGGTTGTCTGGCCGCTTGGCGGTGACCGCCTTCAGCACCGCCACCCGCTGGCCCAGGGTCATGGCCTCGACCTGATCGTGGGTCACGTAGACGGTGGTAGTGCCGAGGCTCGCGTGCAGACGCGCCAGCGAAGCGCGCATCTGCACCCGCAGCTTGGCGTCGAGGTTCGAAAGCGGCTCGTCCATGAGAAAGGCTTTGGGCTCGCGCACGATGGCCCGTCCCATGGCCACGCGCTGACGCTGGCCCCCCGAAAGCGCCTTGGGTTTGCGCTTCAGATACTCCGTGATCTCAAGCATCTCGGCCGACTCGTGGACCCTCCGCCTGATCTCCTTCTTGTCCATCTTCCGCAGCTTGAGCCCGAAGGCCATGTTGTCGTACACGGACATGTGGGGATACAGCGCGTAGTTCTGGAACACCATGGCGATGTCCCGGTCCTTGGGCGGAACGTTGTTGACGACGTGTCCACCGATACTGATCGAGCCTTCGGTGATCTCCTCGAGCCCGGCGATCATGCGCAGAATCGTCGACTTCCCACATCCAGAGGGACCCACGAGCACGATGAACTCGCCGTCGCCGATGGTGAGATCGATATCGCCCACGGCTCGGGTACCGTCGGGATAGATCTTCCCGAGGTCTTCCATGATGATCTCGGACACTGTCTCCTCCTGGACACGTGCTGAAAGGACTAATAGAGCGTACCAAGCTTATCGGTATCATTCTTCACCCAGTCGACCCAAGGAGGGCCCTTGGAGCATCCCGTCGCCGTGCTCACCGGCGGTACAGGGGGCCTGGGACGGCAGGTGGCCATTCGCCTGGCCCGTCGCGGCTTCTGCATCGCCTCCACCTACCTCGTCCCCGACGAGGCCGAAGAAGTCGAAAAGCTGCTCGAGCTGCCCGAAGAGCGGCTGATGTTGCAGCGAGTGGACTGCACGGATCCCGAGGCCGTCACCGCTCTCATGAACCGGGTGGCGGATGCCTTTGGTCCCATCAACGTGCTCGCCAGCCTCATCGGCAGATGGGCAGGTGGGCGCGACGTCGCCGACACCGATGACGGCAGGTTCGAGCGCATGCTCGACGTCAACCTGCGCACGGCCTTCTACGCCGCCCGTGCCGTCATTCCCCACATGCGCAAAGCGGAGTGGGGCCGCATCATCTTCGTCGGAAGCCGCGCCGCGGTGGAGACACCCGCAGGGCAAGCCGCCTACAACGTGGCCAAAGCCGGAGTCGTCGCCCTGGCTAACTCCATTGCCCAGGAGACCGGTGACGAAGGCATCACGGCCAACTCGGTGATGCCCTCGTACCTCGACACTCCGGCGTTCCGCAGCGCCCTCCCCTACGCCGACTACGTCCACTGGCCCACCCCCGACGAGATCGCCGCCGTCATCGATTTCCTCGCTTCCAAGGACTCCGGTGTCATCAACGGCGCGGCGCTGCCCGTATACGGGAACGTCTAGGACCAAGACGAGTAGCCCCGACCGGATTCGAACCGGTGTTACCGGCTTGAGAGGCCGGCGTCCTAGTCCACTAGACGACGGGGCCAATTCGGCCGAAAGGCCGCTGCTCGGGGGGGAGGACTCGAACCCCCAATATCGGGACCAGAACCCGGTGTGTTGCCAATTACACCACCCCCGAAGGGCAGAGGCAGGATACGGACGGCCCAGGGGTATGGCAAACCTCTTCGGCACGAACCCGCCGCCGCCGGATTCCGGGGTCGGAGCCGCCGCCCGGGGCGCGTACGGCAAAGGCGTCTCACAGCTCGGTGATAGCCCGGCTGAGTCGCTCGAGCGTGTGTTCCCGCCCCAGGACCGCCATGGATTCGAAGAGCGGCGGGCTCACCATCGAGCCGCTCACCGCCACCCGAATGGGCTGAAGGCCCTTGCGTGGCGACAGCCTCATCTCGTCGACCATGCCCCTCAGAGTCTCCTCGATGCCACCCGCACTCCACACATCCAGGTCCTCGAGGGCTCTGAGCGCCTCCTCCAGAACCGACCGAACCTCCGGCGCGCTCATCACCTTCTGCCGGGAGCCGGCGTCCATCTCGACGTCGGAGAACAGGAACCGCACCTGTCCTGCGACCTCGGTGAGCCGCCTTGCCCGCTCCTGCACCAGCGGCGCGATCTTGGTGAAGCCTGCTCTCTCGCCTTCGTCGAGCGACCGTCCCAGATCGTCCTCCACCAGCGGCAAGGTCCGCTCGACGAAGTCTGCGGCCTCCAGCCCTCGCAGGTAGACGCCGTTCATCCACTCCAGCTTCGTTGCATCGAACACTGCCGGGTTCTTGGAAAGGGCGGCCAGCTCGAAGCGCTCCACCATGGTCTCCAGCCGGACCACCTCCTGGTCCTCGCCGGGGGACCAGCCGAGGATGGCCAGATAGTTGCGCATCGCCTCAGGCAGGATGCCCGCCTCGCGGTACTCGCGCAGGGACGTGGCTCCATGGCGTTTGCTCAGCTTGGCCCCGTCGGGACCGGTGAGCAGCGAGATGTGGGCATAGGCGAGCTCGGCGCCGCCGACGGCCGCGGTCAGCAGTATGTGTTTCGGCGTCGACGGCAGCAGGTCCTCTCCGCGGATGACGTGGGTGATGCGGAAGTCGACGTCGTCGACGGTGCTGGCCAAGTGATAAGTGGGCGACCCGTCCGAGCGCAAAACCACGAAGTCGTCGACGTCCCTGTGATCGAAATGCACCTCCCCCCGAATCGCATCATCGAAACTGGTCTCACCCGGGCGCGAAACGGCGAAGCGGACGGGGAGGCACTCCCCGGCGGCCAGACGCTCGGCCGCTTCGTCGGCCGAGGCCCGGAAGCGGCCGTCGTACACCGGTGATCGCCCGGCCGCGGTCGCTTCCCGGCGCAGCTCCTCCAGTTGCTGCGGCGTAGCCAGGTCGTAGTAGGCGGCGCCGGCGGCGACCAGCCGGTCCGACACCTCGCGGTAGCGGTCGAGACGGAGGCTCTGCCGGTACGGGCCGAAAGGGCCGCCAACGCCGACACCCTCATCCCAGTCCATGCCCAGCCAGCGAACGCTGTCCAGGATGTCCTGCTCGAACTCGGCCGTGCTGCGTTCGGCGTCGGTGTCGTCGACCCTGACGACGAGCGTCCCATGGTGCCGTCGGGCAAACAGCCAGTTGTAGAGAACCGTGCGCGCCGTTCCCACGTGGAGGTTCCCGGTGGGTGAAGGCGCAAAACGGACCCTCACGCTCACGAGCCCACCACCGGATTGCGCAGCACGCCGATGCGCTCCACCTCGACCTCCATGGTGTCGCCGGGATGCACCGGGCCCACCCCGGACGGAGTGCCGGTGAGAATGACGTCGCCGGGCAGCAGCGTCATCACCCGGCTCACAAACGACAGTAGCTCCGCGACTCCGAAGACCATGTCGTCGGTGGTCGCCTCCTGCCGCAGCTCGCCGTTGACGCGGCACGACACCATCAGCCCCAGCGGATCCATCTCGGTCTCGATGGCGGGTCCGAGCGGACAGAAGGTGTCGAAGCCCTTGGCGCGTGTCCACTGTCCGTCTCTGCTCTGCAGGTCGCGGGCGGTCACGTCGTTGGCCGCGGTGTAGCCGAGGATATGAGGCCCGGCGTCCTCCGGGTCGACGCGCCGGGAGACCCGTCCCACTACTACGGCCAGCTCGGCCTCGTGGTGGACTTCACTCGATTCCGGTGGGATCACCACCGCAGCATCCGGACCGATGATCGCGGTCGCCGGCTTCGAGAAGATAACCGGCTCGTCCGGGACCTCGCCACCCATCTCGGCGGCATGATCGGCGTAGTTCCTGCCCACGCCGATCACCTTCGTGGGGAAGACCGGCGCGAGCAGCCGGACCGACTCGAAGGGAACCACGGTCTCCGTCGGCTCCCAAGCGACGAACGGCGTGCCCTGAAAGACCCGGATGCCTTCGGTGTCCACGGCACCGTAGACGATCTCGTCCCCGGCCAGGCGCACTCTGACGACCTTCATGGGTAGTACTCGTCCGGCCTGAAACACTCCAGGCGTCGGCGCTGCTCCTCCGGCATCTCGGCGAGCGTCCTGGCGAAGTGATCGGAGTCGACGGCGAGATAGAGCGCCTGCGCCTCGACGTAGGGCTCCCCATCCGGCCCTATGCCCACCGACTCCGCCCAGAGCTTGCGGCCCTCCCGGGCTCTGAGCCAGGCCTCGCCGCGCACCGACGTCCCGAGGGGGATGGGACGCCGAAAGTTGATCTCGAACTTGGCAGTCACCCCGGGCGCGTCGAAAGCCACCGGCACAAAACCCATCAAGTCGTCGAAGAAGGCGGCGATGGCCCCGCCGTGCACGACGCCCGGGCCGCCGGCGAACCACGGAGCGAACTGGATGTCGGCAACCACGCGGTCACCCTCGATGCGGGCGTCCAGGCCCAGGCCGTGCTCGTTCTCCGGGCCACAGCCGAAGCACCAGGGCAGGTGATAGGGCGGGAGCGCGGCTCCCTCGGGCAGGGGCAGCGCTTTCCCGGCGATGTATCGGTAGTCGCTCATGACGACATCGACTCGGCACCGCCTGAGGCCGTGTCCACCCGTTCGGCATCCGCGGTCAGCAGCCCCAAGTCGACGGACTCGAGCAGCTCGCCGGCGCGGTCACGAGAACGGGACACCCCACGAACCACTGCGGAGGCGTCTGCGGCAGATTTCTCGGCGCGCCCCAGGACGATCTCGGCAACGTCGGCGTCCATCCGCACCGGGGCCCTGCCGAAGTGGGAAGCCCGGGCCATCATGAGGACGGCGAGAGCAGCGGTGGTGTCGTCGTCCCGCTCTCCCGATTCCCGTTCCGCGAGCAGGGAGAGGGCAAAACCCGAATCCGAGCCCGGGGTCGCAAAAGCCCCGCCCCAACGGCTCTCCCCGGGAGAAGACACGTCGCCGGGGCGCTGCGGCGACCAGTGGCGCGGCGGCGGCGGATGATGGTCCGGCCGGGGCAGATCCTCCATCCGCAGTGGCATGTTCGGCTGCTGGCCCACGGGTCTCCTCCGCTTATTCACGTTGCCGGGTGTTCCGGCTCTTCGGCGCGCAGGGTAGTCCGCTCGGGTCACCGGGACCGCAGCGTGTACGGCCCCCCAACGCCGGATCCGGCTGCGGTCGAGACGGCGCCACTACTCTCCCGCCAGTGCACCGCCTCGTCGCCTCATCGTTCGGCCTGGGGCTCATCCCCCGTCTGCTCTGGCAAAGCGACGCCGGGGCCGGCACCTTCGGAGCCGCGCTCGCCGCCGGCATCGGTGCCGCCGTCCTCCTGACCGGCACCCGCTGGTGGGTGACCCTCCTCCTGGCCCTGGCCGCGGTCTCCGCCTCCCTGTGGTCGGCGGGCCCGTTCGCCCGGAACGCCGACCCGGGCTGGGTGTGCATGGACGAGACCGCCGGCACCCTCGTCGCCCTCATCGGCCTGTCCTCCTGGTGGCCCTGGCTGGCGGCCCTCGTGGTGGCCCGGGCGGCCGACATCTTCAAGGTGCTTCCCGGTACAAAAGCAGCCGAGCGTCTCCCGGGATCCGTCGGAGTCACCGCGGACGACGTGGTCGCCGGCCTATACGGCCTGGCGGTGGGGTGGTTGCTTGCCGGCGTTCTCTAAGACAGATCGACGAACCAGGCCTTGGCGATGCCGGCGACTTGCCGGAGACCCTCGACCTCCTCCTCCAAGAGAGGCCTGTCGACGTTGAGGCCCATCGCGGCCGCCGCTCCAGTGTGATGGGAACGGCCCACGACCATGTTGCCGATGTTCACCCCCAGCTCACCGAGGTACGTGCCGACGCGGCCGATGACCCCCGGAACGTCTTTGTTGAGCAGCAGCACCGTGTTGGCGCTCAGAGGCAGCTCGATCTCGTGGTCGAGAGCCCCGACCAGCGCCGGTCCCTTTCGCCCGACCAGCGTCCCGGACACCTCGTACACCTCTCCACCCACCACTCCGGACAGCCGGATCACCGACACGTAATCGCTCACCATCGAGGTGTACTCCTCCACCAGCGAGATGCCGTGCGCTCCGGCCAGGGCGAGGGCGTTTACGTACGTGACGTGCTCGGCACTCACCCGACTCAGGGCCGACTTGAGGACGGCGAGCGAAAGGGGCTTGCAGTTCGATTCGGCGAGACGACCCTCGACGCGCACCGAAAGCTCCTCCGGGAGGCCCTGGGCGAGCACCACAAATACCGCAGCCAGGTGCTCGGCTACCGGCAGGAATGGGATCAGCTCGTCGGGGATCTCATGCCCTAGGTCGAGATTCACGGCATTGGGGACGAGCTCGCCACGCAGAGCCGCCGCGACCGATGCCGCCACGTCGGTGCCCGCCTTGTCCTGAGCTTCGACGGTGGAAGCGCCCAGGTGTGGAGTCAGCACGACCTCCGGAAGCTCGAAGAGCGGGCTGCCTTCCGGCGGCTCGGTGGCGAACACGTCGAGCGCGGCCCCGGCCACACGACCCGAACGGACCGCATCGGCGAGGGCGGCCTCATCGACTATGCCGCCGCGTGACGTGTTCACGATGCGCACGCCCGGCTTGGCCGCGGCAAGTGCCTCGGCGTCGATGAGACTCTCGGTTTCACGGTTGCGCGGCACGTGGATGGTGACGAAATCGCTCTCGGCGAGCAGCTCGGCCAGGCTCTCCCTGGCCTCGGCACCGGCGCGCTTGACCCGGTCCTCGGAGACGAAGGGGTCGTAGACGATGACCTTCATGCCGAATGCGGCACCTCGCTGCGCCACGATCGTCCCGATCTGACCCAGCCCGACCACACCCAGCGTCTTGCCGTAGAGCTCCACGCCCTTGAGCCGCTTACGCTCCCAGCCGCCGGCCCGCACAGAACGATCCGCCTCCGGAACCCGCCGGGCCTGGCTGAGCAGCAAGGCCATCGTGTGCTCGGCCGCCGACATGGCGTTGGCGGCCGGCGCGTTGACCACCAGCACGCCAGCCTTGGTGGCCGCTTCGATGTCGATATTGTCGACGCCGATGCCGGCCCGGCCGATGACCTTGAGCCCGGGTGCAGCGGCGATCATCTCGGCGTCGACCCGGGTGGCGGAGCGGACGACAAGGCCCGAGGCGTCGGCCAGGCGCTGCAGCAGCTCGCTCCGATCGACGCCCACGGCGAGGTCTACTTCGCAGCATTGGCGAAGCCGGACGATGCCCGCCTCGGCTATCTCCTCGGCAACGACGACCTTGTCCTCCATCGGAGCGACATTGTTGCCGAGATCGCCGAGATCTCAAAGGCGGGAGCCGGCAGCCTCGGTGGGACGGCGCACAACGCCGCCGGTGGCATGTTCACCGGACTGCGCCGAGGACCGCGGCCGCCGCGTCGCGTCTAGTGACCGGCGAAGAACCAGTACCAGGCGCCGGCGCAGAGAAGTGCGCCGGCGATGGCGGCCTTGAAGGCCTGCTTGACCATCAGCCAGACGAACAACACGGCGGTGATCACACCGATGGCCACGAGAGTCCACATGAACGCGGGGTCGTCGCGGAACCTCTGGGCGATATCCCGGGCCGTCTGCTGGACCTCCTCCGGGACGTTTTGAGCGATCTGGTAGAGCAGTGCAAGCATGCCGACAGGTTAACCCCGAAGCTGCTCAGGACGCGCCACATCCCGTCGTATGCTGGAGCAATGAGCAATGCCGGCAGGCCGGGCCCTCTGCGGGCCGCGCTCCTATCGGCGCTCCTCCCCGGCGCCGGTCAGATCTACGCCGGCCGGCGGCGCCGCGGCTTCTGGCTGATCGGCGTCACTCTCGCCATAAGCATCCCGCCGTTTGTGGTGATCATTCTCCTGTTCGGCCCATGGGAGCTGAACAGCATCGCCATCGCCGTCGACATCGTGAGGCCCTTCTTCGTGCACCCGGCCCTGGTGCTCGCCCTCTTCGCCGCCGTCATCGCCCTGCTCGCCTTCAGGGTCTTCGCCGTTCTGGACGCGTTCGCCGCGGCGGACCACTCGCGATCAGCCGGCCCCGCGCACCGGGCCGCGGCTGTTGCCGCGGCGCTGGCGCTGCTGCTGGCTCTGGTCGCCTGGCCGCATGGGTGGGCCGGGGTGCGGGCGCTCGCTCTGCACGAGGCCATCACCCACGACTACCTGACGGACCCGCAGCAGGCGGCGCCGGCGCCCACGACGTCCACGACCACTACCACCACCGAGACCACCCTGCCTGCGGCCGACTCGACCGCCGCCACCACATCTTCCACCACAACCACCGTGGCGCCGGGCCCCTTCGCCGGAGGAGAACGGGTGACGATCGCCCTGCTCGGTAGCGACGCCGGCCCCGGCCGCTACGGGGTACGCACCGACACGATCATCGTGGCCTCCATCGATCCGGACTCCGGGCACACCGCCCTGTTCTCGGTGCCCCGCAACCAGGTGCAGTGGCCCTTCCCCGAGGGAATCCCCGCCTACTCGGCGTTCACCGACCACCGGTTCCCCGACCTGATCTGGGGGGTCTACGCCTACGGCCTCGCCCATCCGGACCTCTTCCCCGGAGGCCCCAATTCCGGCGGCAACGCGATAAAAGCGGTTCTCGGCGAGGGCCTGGGAATCGAAATCGACTACTTCGCCCTCGTGGATCTGCTCGGCTTCATCGACATCGTCGATGCCATCGGAGGCATCGACATCTACGTCTCCAAGCCGGTCCACGAAGACAACGTGGTCCGTCCCGACGGCACCGTGCTCGACGTGGACATCCCCGTCGGGGAGTATCACTTCAGCGGCGGCATGGCCCTGGACTACGTCCGGCTCCGGCATCAGGACTCCGACTACTACCGCATGGACCGTCAGCGCTGCGTGCTTGAGGCAGTCGCCTCCAGGGCCGACCCCTTCACACTGCTGCGCCGCCTACCCGACATCGCCCCCATAATCGAGGACAACCTGCTCACCGATATCCCCGTGGCGCTGTTTCCCGACCTCATCGAGCTCATGTCGCGAATTGACACCAGCGAGGCGGTGGCGATCCGCTTCATGCCGTCGGCCCCGGAGCTGGCCGGCACCGGCACCTCCTACATCGCCGGCGTGGACCACAACGGATACGGGATCCCCAACCTCGAGCTCATCCGGGCCACGGTGCGGACGGCGCTCGAGAGCCCTCCGGACGAGGCCATGGCAGCCCTCCAGCTCGAGTCGCTCCACGAGGTGTGCGCCCCCGCCTAGGAGGGCAGCAACTCCGGGTCGGCAGCCTGCCCCATCGCCTCGGCGGCAAAGGCCCTGCAGGCGAGGGCCCGCCTCAAGTCATCCTCTGTCTCCACCAGCAGTCGTCGCAGCACGGGACCCGGGCTCCCGTCGTCCAGCAGAACGCGCATCGGTCGAATCGTGGACTCCTCGATTCGGTACCAGGGGAAGAAGGCACGGAAGTAGGCCCGGGCCGCCTCGGATTCCCATTCGCGGAACACCTTGGGCAGCCCTTCGAAGAATCTGGGCACAAAGGGCTCGAGGATCTGACGCTGCGATCGCTGCCAGAACCCGTGAGCCGCGGAGAGAGTCAGTTGGAGCGAGTCGTAGCCACCCCCGTGGATGCGCTCCCACACTTCCTCCTTGACCGCCGGGTCGGGACGAGCCGTCTGCGCCGCGACGACGGCGCGCTCGCCGCGATCCGACTTGTCGCGCACTTGCTCCGAGGCCAGGCGCTCGGCCGAGCCGGCGAGGCCGAGCGCAGCCCAACGGATCACGATCGCCCAGCGCATGTCCTGATCGACAGCGAGGCCGTCGGGTGGCACCTCCACGATGGTCGCGGCCAAGCGGGCATCCTCTTCCGATCGCACCAAATCGATGAGCGCCCGGGCCCAAAGCACGCGCATGTCTCCGGGCGCGGCAGCGTCGATCGCCAATCGGGCGGCATCGACGCAGACGTGCGACTCCTCATCAATGCAGCCTTCCGGCACGTAGCGCGCCACCGCGCCGGCCGCGGTCGAGGTGACCATCTGCACGACGGCCAGGTCCGGCTCTCGCACGAGGGCGCGCCTCACGAGAGCTAGGTAGTCCATCGAGGCAAGAAGGCGATCGCGAGTCATCTCCCAAAGCGACGCCCACACCTGCTGGCGAAGGAGGACATCCTCGATGGCCCCCACGTTCGCCAGAGCCCACTCGGTGGAAGCCGGGTCGAGCGGTATCTTGGCGTAGCCGTGATCCCCGTAGTTGGGGAACACGAGCGCCGGAGCCCGAATCGCCTCCGCCTCCTTGACCAGCTGGCGCCGGTCATCGATGGCGACGGGCAGGCTCAGCACCGAGCCGTCGGCATCGATGAGAGCCAGGTCGACGCGGTGGGGTCGCAGCACCGGGAAGTCCTCCGGGGCCGACTGCACCAGCTCGAGCTTGGCGATGCGCCCGTTGCTCTTCTCCCACTGCACGCCGAGAGAATTGCGGCCGGCCGTCTTCAGCCACCGCGCCGCCCACTGCAGCAGGTCCATGCCGCTGCCCTCCTGAAGGGCGGCGAGGAAGTCGGCGAGGGTGGCGTTGCCGAACCGGTGGCGGCGGAAGTAGATCTGCATGCCGGAGCGGAACGCCTCCATGCCTATGGCCGCAACCAGCTGCTTGAGCACCGATGCGCCCTTGCCGTAGGTGATGCCGTCGAAGTTGAGGAAGGTCTCGTCGGTGGAGGGCACTTCGTCGGCGATACGGTGACTGGTCGGACGCTCGTCCTCGCGGTACGCCCACAGCTTCATACGGAAGTTGAAGTCCTGCCAGATGGAGGGGAACTCCCCCATGTCGTCCAGGGCGAGGTAGGCCACGTACGAGGCGAACGACTCGTTGAGCCACACGTCGCTCCACCAGGTCATGGTGACCAGGTCGCCGAACCACATGTGCGCCAGCTCGTGCATGAGATACTCGGCGCGGCGCACGACCTGGTCCTTCGTCGGGGGATCACGAAAGACGACGGTGTCGGTGTAGGTGACCGCCGCCACGTTCTCCATGCCGCCCCAGTTGAACTCGGGCACGAAGATCTGGTCGTACTTGCCGAAGGCGTACGGCTGATCGAACAGTTGCTCGTAGAAGTCGATGCCCGCCTTTGTGAGCCCGAAGATGGCCTCCCCGTCGAGATGCTCGAGAAGCGATGCTCTGCAGAGCAGCCGCAGCGGTATGCCCCGGTGCTCATCGGCCACAACGGAGAACGGTCCCGCGCACACGGCCAACAGGTAGGTGCTGAACGGCGCGGTCTCGGCGAAGACGCGGCGGGCTCGTCCGTCGGGCAGCTCATCCCGGTCAACCTCGGCCCCGGCGCTGACCACCTCCCACTCCGAAGGTGCAGTCACGGTCACCCGGTACCTCGCCTTCAGATCGGGCTGGTCGAAGCAGGGGAACAGCCGATGAGCCGAGTAGGGCTCGAACTGGGTATACAGGTACTCGGCGCCGTCCTCGGGATCGAAGAACTGGTGGAAGCCCTCTCCGGTGTGGTCGTACGGACGCTCGTAGCCGACGCGGATCTCGTTGTGGTCACCGAGCGCCGCCGCGGGCAAGATGATGCGGGCCCCATCCCACAGCGGCTCTACCGGGACGCCGTTGATCTCGTAGCTATCGATCTGCCCCCCGAGCCATTCGAGGAATGTGTCCCCACCTCGATGGTCGAAGGTGATCGTGACATCGCCTCTGAAGGCCTTCGCCCCGGCGACGAGATCCAGATCGATGGCGTACGACACGTCTGAGATCTGCTCGGCCCGCGATCGGGCCTCCTGCTCGGCGAGCCTGTCCACACGTGACTCCGGCACAACACTCCTAACGCTTGGGATCGACGTTACCCGACCAACTCGCCCAACTTCAGTCCCGGCCGAACAGATCCTCGAGAAGGGAGCGTACCGTGTCGGGCAACGCCTGCTCCAAGGGCTGGGGATCGAAGCCCAGCTCACGACGCGCCTTGGAGTCGTCGCCCAGGTACGTCACCCCCGACCCCGCCCGCAGCTTCATCGCGGCGCCACGAACCGGCGAAATCACCGTCCCGACGCCCCAAAGAAACCCCGCCACGGCTCGTAGCAGCCACCAGGGCATCGGTGCCGGCCCATGACGACGCCCCACCAGCTTGGCGACCAGGCGGAACACCTCGAGCAACGTGTACGGCGGACCGCAGATCATGTACGTCTCGCCGACCTCTCCGCGCTCCATGGCGAGCACGTGCCCCCGGGCCACGTCGAGCACGTGAGCGAAGGAGCTGGCGCTGCGGGCCGGGATGAACGGGAGCCGGCCCTGCAGGAACGAGGTGAAGGCGGCGGCCAGGTCGCCTTCGTCCCCGGGCCCGTACACGGCCCCGGGCATGACGATGATGAGCGGGAGGCCCTGCTGCATCATGGGGAGGGCGACCTCGTAGTGCGCCGCAGCCTTGGAGCGGTCGTAGAGCGTGATGTGGCGTCCCTCGAAGCGGTACGACTCGTCGACCGGCGCGCCGCCTGTGTCCGAGTTCACCGCCACGGTGCTCGTGTACACGCCCCGGGCAATATGCAGCTCAGCCATGAGCTCGAGCACGTTGTGGGTGCCGCCCACGTTCACCGCCTCCACGAGCCTCCTGTCACGGGCCCCCACGGCGCGGATCGCCGCCAGGTGGAAGACGCCGTCGGCCCCGGCCATTCCCCGACGCATCGAGTTCTTGTCGCGCACATCGCCCAAGTGCGGCAACACGCCGTAGGCGGCAAGGGCCTTGGCCTGCCCGCTCGTGCGGACGAGCGCCGACACCTCATCGCCGTTGGCGAGCAGCTGCGACGTCAGGTAGCCGCCGATGAAGCCGGTGGAACCGGTGACGAAGTAGCGCACCGCCGCATGGTATTCGACCCGTCCGCGGCGATGAGACGCCTACGCTGCCGGCCATGACGCTGCCCCGCGCCGACCTGTCGCTCAGGGTCTACGCCGACGAGGCGGCCCTGCGCGCAGACATCAAGCGGCTGCGGGACATGCTCGGCGAGACGCTGGTCCGCCAGGTGGGGCCCGAGCTGCTCGAGCTCGTCGAAGAAGTGTGGAGCCTCACCGCGGTGCTGCGCGAGCGCCCCGACACCGAGAAAGCCAAGCGTCTCGACGACATCCTGTCGGACCTCGACCTGGACGCCACCATAGAGCTCGTTCGCGCCTTTACCGCCTTCTTCTACCTGGCCAATGTCGTCGAGCAGGTGCACCGCGTCGACGTGCTGACCGCCCGTTCCAGGCGCACGGCCGGGTGGCTCGAGGCAACGGTCGACCGCATCCTCGAGTCCGGCATCCCATCCGAAGACATCGAAGACGCGGTTCGGCGGCTGGAACTTCGCCCGGTGCTCACCGCTCACCCCACGGAGGCGGCTCGCTGGTCCATGCTCACCAAGCTGGCCACGATCGCCGATCTCCTCGAACGCCGCGCCGATCCCAGGAGCACCCACGTCGAGACCACCGAGATCGACGCCCGGCTCTCCGAGACCGTCGAGCTCATGTGGCAAACCAACGAGCTGCGCCACGCCAGGCCCACCCCTCTCGACGAGGCGCGAAGCGCCATCTACTTCCTCGAATCGCTGTTCGACGACGTGCTCGGCGATCTCTCCGGCCATGTCGATCGCCAGCTGGCCCGGCTCGGAATCGAGCTGACCCCCGACGCCACCCCGATCCGCTTCGGCACCTGGGCCGGCGGAGACCGGGACGGCAACCCATCGGTCACCCCCGAGGTCACACTGGAGGTGCTCGGCCTCCAGCACGAGCGCGGCCTGCAGCGCATCATCACCGCGGTCGAGGAGCTGGCCGCCGAGCTGTCCGCCTCCAGAGCCGTTGTGGGAGTCTCCGCCGAACTGGATGAGTCGCTCGACGCCGATGCCGCCGCCCTCCCCGAGGCGCATGCCCATTTCATCGGGACCAGGGCCGCAGAGCCCTATCGCCTCAAGTGCGCCTATGTACTGGAACGGCTCCGCAGGACGAAGGAGCGCCTTGCCGATGGCACCAGGCACACGCCGGGCCTCGACTATCTGGGTCCCGGGCAGCTGCTCGAAGACCTGGCCGTCATGCACCGCTCCCTCGCCGCCAATCGCGGCCTGCTGATCGCATCCGGCAGCCTGACCCGTCTCATCCGGAGGGTCGCCGCTTTCGGCTTCGGGCTTGCCATCATGGATGTGCGCGAACACGCCTCACGGCATCACGAGCTGCTCGCCGAGCTCTGGGCCCACACCGCAGAAGCCGAGGTCCCGTACGGCCGGCTCGACCGTGCCGACCGCACTCGCCTGCTGTCCACCGAGTTGGAGAGCCGCAGACCGTTGGCCCCGCGGACCCTCTCGCTCAGCGACGAGGTCGCCGCCACCAGCGCCCTCTTCTCCACCGTCGCCGAGGCCATCGATCGCTACGGGGAGAAGGTGATCGAGTCGTACATCGTGTCCGAGACCGCCGGCGCCGACGATGTGTTCGCCGCCGTGGTCCTGGCCCGCGACGCCGGCCTCATAGACCTCCACACCGGCATTG
>Ga0315554_1000323_pt1 | contig 27811 bp, 29 predicted proteins | sample SalMarSW160370MG_FD_202114 | JGI IMG/M metagenome (GOLD analysis project Ga0315554, IMG submission 202114) | Salt marsh sediment microbial communities from the Plum Island Ecosystem LTER, Massachusetts, United States - Salt Marsh Sediment SW1603-70 ...
CCAGGGCTAAACACATCGGTATATCGTGGAATAATTATTGACCTACCATCAGGCAGGTCCACCCGAACGCTATCCATGATTACATTGGTCATAGTCTGTAGAATAACACAGGGGTTTCGTTCCTCCGGTGGCAAAGTTGCCGGCCCCTCCAAGCCAAGATAGGCATCCGTTTGAAAATAAAGCTCAAGGAGCTCAGGTGGCTGACCAGGTCTGGTAATGCATTGGCGCCCTTCAGGGATCTGCACCTCCACACCCTGTGCAACGGCCCGTATATCCCCTTCCAGATTAATTGCCCAGGTTGTGCCATCTTCGATGACGTAAACCTGCATAACACTACCCCTCACCGCTACCACACCAGTCGGTGTTTCAATTTCGTAGTGAGACGCTGGATCAACAAGCTTTGTCACGCGGCTTATGGTATTCCCTATTGTCTGTTCAAGAGTAATAGTTGTAGAGCCAGTGTCTGTGGAAATATCGAGTGAAGCAATTTCTATCTCGGTGCCAGCCTGTAGTTCGATAGTGCTACCATCAAAGAAAGTGATTTCGGCGGTAGAATTATCGCCTGTTTTTACACTATCTCCCGGTTCTAGAGACATCCCGGCCTGCGCTTCTGTCCAACTGCCCGTGCCTGCCTTCATTACGGATACATTTCCCTCGGTTATTGAAAGTACAGTGAGTGTAGAAAGAGAAGGAGCACAGCCAACCAAAGTTGAGGCCACTAGAATGGACAAAACAAGTATTGACAGCAGTTTCTTACGCATGGCGCGGTTCCCGTAAATGCCCAGAGTGTCTTGTCAGCAGCATAGGCTTTTGAAGGTGTCTATTGTTTATCTGTAATGCGTCATCCAGCGTCTCGGTCTTGATGAGGGCAAAGGCCACGTCACGGACAGGGATGGTATCATGGACAAGGTAGGCCTTCTTGTTGCCGCCCTCACCCAGGAATTCCTTGACCTGACAACGGCCACTGGGAAATGAGGTGAGCTCAGGTGAGGGTGGGGGTGTTTCACGTACTGGCTCAACCAGAGGATGGCCACATTTATTGCAGAATTTGTTACCTTGAGGATTTGCATGTCCGCACTGATGGCAGGTTTTCTCGGGGATGAATGGCTGGCCGCAGCCTCCGCAGAACTTTGCTCCTTCACGGTTCTCGTATCCATACTTCGGGCGCTTCATCAGCTCTGTCCTCTTCCCGAGCTAAAGTCTATGACCACTGCACAAGAATGTCAAGTATCTCGTGTGTGACTCATTCTGCCATCGAGAGTCACAAACCGCTCCTATGAAAGAGTAATGCAAGCCCCTTGTTTATTCAGCTGTCCATGTGCTGGTGAAGAATTTGCTCAATCTCCTATTCGTACCACTTCTGACGCACACTGTAACTTCCGACCGGAGCCCCTTAGCCTAAATTAAACAGCGCAATCCACCTCTTGCGGATTCGCTAAGCGTAATAGAAGGCGGCCCCTCTCTTTGACTAGCTTGTTATAGGCTCTAATATACGGTCTCCTGTCCTTAGGCACATGGGACACGACTTTAAGCAGCCACCTGGCCATTGCCATCTTGGCTACATTGGCACCTTTTTTCTTTCTGAAAGTGTCCAGTCGCTCTTTTATCTCGGCGTCGGCGTAGGATGCGGACACAGTGGGCTCTACCAAAGCCCACCTCAGCCAGCGATTACCCTCTGATGTGATCTTACCAGGGTATGTCTTTCCGCCTGATGAATGAGTTGAAGGCACCAATCCGGCATAACAACACAACTTGGAAGGGGAAGCGCTCTTTCATGATACCTATGTTGTTCAATACCTCGCGGAGGGTGGAGCGAAAAAGTGTCCATTTGTTGATTATTGAACGCTCACAGTTCGTGGCGGGCATTCCCTAACAGTTAGCCTTTTCAAATGTCACAATTTCGTAACTTTTCCATCTTCCATTTTATGACTTCTTTATTATCAGTTCGTTATCATTTTCAGTACCTAAACCTCTGGGAAGCGATAGCATGGTTTGGGCAAATAGACAAGAGGAGGTGCCATCTATGGAAATAGAGAGATGGAGACCACTGAGAATGAATGACAACACAAAGAGCAGTATGTGACTAAAGGAAAGGGTATAAGAACTTGCACCATGCTTTCATAACAGGAGGTATAGAACATGAGTAAGATAAAGTATATTTTGATAGGAGCCCTTTTGATCGTCAGTATCAGCCTGGTCGTTGTCGGCTGCGGAGGCAACCCCAGTTCAGCATCAGGATATCTAACTGTTGACGAAGGAATTGACTCCGAGCTTGGCAACCAGGAATTGGTAGCAGAGGTGGCTCCGGCCGTGGTTTCTATTGTCGTTGAAACGGTGAGCTACAACTGGTTTTATCAGGCAGTCCCAGAGACAGGAGCGGGCAGCGGGATTGTAATCAGCCCGGATGGCTATATTTTGACCAACAATCATGTGGTAGAGGGGGCCCAAAAAGTGACCGTAACTCTTAATGACGGAAGTATTTTTCCAGCGACTATAGTAGGTACAGACTCACAAACCGATTTGGCGGTAGTGAAAATCGACGCCAGCGATCTTGCCTACTTACACATTCTGAGGAATTCTCTGGAGCAGCTTGAGGTTCTTGACCCGGTGATAGCTGTGGGCAATGCTCTGGCTCTGCCGGGAGGTCCCACCTGGACTACCGGCGTAGTCAGCAACCTGGGACGCTCTATCGAAGAGGAAAACGGAGTGGTGCTCAATGACATTATTCAGACTGATGCGGCTATCAACCCGGGCAACAGCGGCGGACCGCTACTGGACACAGCAGGGCAGGTGGTCGGCATCAACGTAGCTATTGCCAGCAATGCGGAGAACATTGGCTTTGCCATAAGCACTGATACGATTATCCCGATAGTGGAGAGTTTAATAGTGGAAGGAGAGGTCATCCGGCCGTGGCTGGGAGTGTCAGTGATGACCGTCACCCCAACTATCCAGGAGTACTACAACCTCGCAGTTGACGCGGGAGCTCTCATTGTCAGCGTGAGCAGCGGTAGCCCAGCAAGCAAGGCTGGACTGAGAGCGGGTGATGTTATCACTGGGATGGACGCCGAGGATATCACCACCGCCGGGGAACTCTCATTGGACATAGCTTCTCACCAGATCGGCGACCAGGTTGAGATAGTCTATTACCACGGGAATGAACAACGAGTAGTCACCGCCACGCTGGAAGAGTCCCCGTCTTAGGCGACAAGGAGTAGAAAATAATAGGTCATTGCACATGGGTGTGGGCCGGACAGAGCCGTACCGCATGTGATAAGGAAGGTTTCAGTTTCGGCTGAGAGAGAGGCGGAAGCCAGCAGATAGTTAACGCAGTCAGTACGGCCCCGCTTCCCAACCTTCAAGCATAATGCCGACACTCGCCTGTTCGACCTTCCTGTAAGGTGGACGGCTCGTGTCGGCCGAATTTTTCGGTACCCAAGCAGCGACTCTTCAAAAATCAGCTTAGCAACTCGTCAGCCGAGATAGCCTATCAGTTTGCGGCTCCGACTCGGATGGCGCAGCTTGGTTAGTGCCTCTTTTTCAATCTGGCGTATTCGCTCCTTGGTGAGGGATAGCTCTGTCCCAACTTCGACTAGAGTCCGACTGCGCTCATTACCCAGTCCATACCTCAATTCAATGACCCGACGCTCCCGCGGTGTCAGCGACTCCAAAGTCTTGTCCAATTCTTCTCTGAGCAAGCTTGCAGTGGCCTGCTCTTCAGGCTGTATAATCGTCTCGTCTGCGATGAAATCGCCCAGTTGGCATCCATCTTCCCCTACGGGTGTATCTAACGAGACAGTCCCACCAGAAATCAACTCAAGCAGTAATTTCATCTTTTTGGGCGGCAGTCGCGTCTCAGAAATTAGTTCTTTTTCAGTCGGCTGGCGGCCAAGCTTTTGAGCCAGACTATTCCCTGCCTTCCCTAGCTTCGTCAGCTGCTCAACCACGTGTCCTGGTAGGCGAACGTTACGTGACTTGTCATTAACCGCCCTGTTGACTGCCTGCCAGATCCAGGGAGTGGCATAGGTACTGAACTTGGTGCCCCTGCGGTGGTCGAACTTCCGCACCGCCTGCATCAACCCGATATTGCCCTCCTGAATGAGATCGGACAGAGGCACGCCCCAACCCATATGTCCCTTGGCCACGCTTACCACCAGGCGTAAATTGGCTTGAATCATGCGGTTGGTTGCCTGGCGCGCACTTTCTCTTATCCGCTCAAAGTGCCTCGCAATTTCTGAGCGGTGTACTTCCAGTTTGTCACGGAATTCCGGCGACTGCAGCAGCTCCCCGAATTCGGCCAGGGAAGTCTTCGGGCCTGCCTCTTCCATGATCCGCCAGGGCATCAGCCGGATATCCAGTGACAATTCAATCATGCTCTTCTCAATTTTCGCTGGGCTTACCCCTGTAATTCCGGCTATAGCATCGGATAAACCCTCATCAATCCTGTTATCAATTGTGCTACGTAGTTCTGGATGCATTACCTTCCTGGCTATGTTTCCGTGCGAAGGCAGTTTAAGATAGTCGTAGATGGTCGCAAAAAGCGAACTCACTCGAGTGAGGCGCTCGGCCAGTGCTAACAACAACTCGATTGCCGAAGGCTTAACACCATGCCCGGCGATCCATTCCTTTTCAACTCGAGCCAGATGCTGCCCATCCTCTATCTGACCAGCCAGCGTCTTCGTCTCCTCATCGCTAAGAAGCGAAGTTCTTCCTACTTCAGTGAAGTACAGGTCGAGCAAGTCCTCACCAAGCTCGAACTTTGGCTCTCGAGAAATAGGCTCAGTCCTTGACAATTCCTCCTGGCCAACGTCTTCATCACTGACATATGAATCCTCATCCCCGGAAGAGACTTGTTCTCTATCTTTAACGTTCTCTAAAACGGATATCATCTTCACCTCCTTCATATTCGTCGCACAGATAACTGCATCTTTAATGCAAAACTATTATAGGTAAAGAGGCAATTCCTGTATGCGACTTTTGTCTCACAGATGCATGGTGACGAGATAGAGAAATCCGGGATGACAAGAAATTGGGAGACAAACTAGGTCAGAATCTTGTGCAATAGGCTCAGGCCGCCCCTATGACTCCTGGATGATTATCTCAAAAGGGCAGCTTATAGCCCCGGTGGGACATACCGCTTCACAGTCTGTACACCAGTCGCATTTCACTGTCTCAATGATGGTGACAACCTTCCTGACTACGGCCAGAGCATTGCAGTGGCACACGCTAACACACAGCCCACACCCATCACACTTTCGAACATCTATGATGGGCATTTCAATCACGTTTTTCAGTCTCCACGTTTGTTATTTTAAAAGTAAAGGTGCCACCTGTCTGTGACTTCTGTCTCATTCAGGAACCTCCATTATCTTCTGGAGGGCCTCTTTGTCCGTGATTATTATACGGTGGCGATCCAACTTGATCACCCCTTCCTCCTCCAGTGTCTTCAGGGACCTACCCACTACCTCACGGGCAGTACCTGCCATAGCTGCCATTTCTTGCTGTGTAAGCCGCGGTCCATGGCCCGTCTCACCTCTGATGTTCTCGAAGAGTATCTTGGCCACCCTGTTGATGACGTGCCTGAAGGACAGATCTTCAACTAGCGATACCAGCTGACGCACTCGCTTTGCCAGTACCTTGGTCACATTCAATGCTATCTGTGGATGGTTCCGAAGGATAGCTTCCATATCATTTCTCTTTATCCCATAAAGGAGAACGGGTCCCATAGTCAGGGCACTGGCGGGATTCGGGCCACCATCAAAGATAGGGACATCATTGAAGGATTCCCCCGGTCGCACGATACTCAAGATCTGTTCCTTTCCTTCAGCCGAGGTCTTGAACACTCTCACCGCCCCTGAAGCCACAAAATAGAGATTTGCAGCCGCTTCACCCTCAAGCACGACTGTTTCTGCTCTGTCAGCAGTCCTCTCAGAGACAAGCTTCTTGATTGATTCAAGGTCAGCAAGGCTTAGGCCGGAAAAGTATGAAATTCTCTTCAAAAACTCCAACTGAACTGCCATACTTCATATCCCCCGTGATAGCAGAATTTGTTTGATTATGAAGCCTATCGGTCTATATATTAGTGGTTGGAAGTCCCATCAAAAGCCTTGTCTATACATTTTACACATTAGTTTAATTACTGGATAATGGAAAAGTCATAAAACGACGGCAATAAAAGTAACAAAGTTGTGTCATTTCATCATGAGGCAGTTTGTATGAAAAAAGGGCAGCCTTCTTCAGCTATAACGCCCCCAAGGGCTGCCCTACCTTCGTTCCACTACCGTTCCACTACTCCTCCCTTCGATTACTCTCGCTGAGTTGCTCATTCTGCTCTGAGCCTTCATAGTATCGCGAGGAGCTCGGGAACCTTCCTTCACTTAACCTTTCACTTTAGTCGGCAAGCCACCTCCCTTTTCTAAATTTTCAATGTAATTGTAAACTCTCGGATAGCCTGAGTCTGCGACTTTTATCACTTTCAGCTCAGACATAATGTAATATTTTTGTAATTTTTCCCATTGATATTTTATGACTTCTCCATGACAAGCAGACTATAATTTCAATCAGAGTGTGTTCATGTTGTCCAGCCGTACCCGGTAATTTCTCTGGAGACTGGCTGGGGGGAAGCGAATAATGATTCGAGTAAAACGTGTTTATGAGCCAGCGGAATCAAAGGACGGGACCCGAATACTCGTAGACCGATTGTGGCCGCGGGGCATCGGGAAGAAGGCACTGAGACTGGATTCGTGGTACAAAGGTGTTGCGCCCAGCAGCGAGCTAAGGAAGCGGTTCAATCATGATCCTGCCAGGTGGGATGAGTTCAGGAGGCGCTACTTTGCTGAGTTGGATAATAATCCCACCGCATGGACTTCCCTTGCAGAGTTAGTACGCAGCGGTAATGTGACGCTGCTATACAGTGCTAAGGATGAAGGACATAACAATGCGGAAGCGCTGCGAGATTACCTTGAGGCAAAACTCTAGAGGTAACGGCCAGTGGTTGGCTGCATATTTCTAAGGGCAGAAATGTGCGGTGTGAGAATTGCTACACCATGGTTAGGCATTTCTTAAAACAAGGAGGTGAAGAAATATGAGGCTAGATGGGAAAACAGGGATCGTAACTGGGGCTCGGAGGGGAATAGGGCGTGCTATTGCCTTGGCTCTGGCCAGGGAAGGAGCCAATGTAGTTGTCAGTGACATAAGCCGAGAAGATTGTCAGAAGGTTGTTGATGAGATAAAGAGGACGGGCAGAAAAGGGTTGGCAGTCAAGTGTGACGTCAGTTCCAGCGACGACGTCGAGGATATGGTCAAGAGAGCAGTGGCAGAGTTTGGCAGAGTTGACATACTGGTAAATAATGCGGGAATCATAGCTTACAAGCCATTCCTGGAGCTCACTGATGAAGACTGGGACAAGACTCTGAGCGTAAATCTCAAGGGGCAATTTCTCTGTGCTCGGGCTGCCGCCAGAGACATGGTCAAAAACAAAGGGGGGCGCATCATTAACATTGCCTCAATCTCTTCTGGCGGATGTGGCATTGCCTTTCCTCTCATAGCTCATTACACGGCATCAAAAGGTGGCGTTGTTGCTCTCACCGGGGCGCTTGCGCTGGAGCTTACTCCCCAGGGCATAAATGTAAATGCGATTTGCCCGGGGGCGATAGACACCGACATGGCCAAAGGAGCCAAAGAAAGCGGCCAGTTGGAGCAGGTGCTGGCAAGAATTCCTAAGAGAAGACTGGGACAGCCGGAGGAAATTGCTAACCTTGCCGTTTTCTTGGCATCTGGCGAGTCTGATTATATAAGCGGGGCTGCCATTGTTATTGATGGTGGGTGGCTAACAACATAGTCTATTGACAATTGTAGGCCTGACAACTAGAAGAATGAGCGGATGGGTATTCTATTGATATTCGAGCGGATTAAATCGGCGGGCATAGCTCATAATTCCTACATTATCGGGTCTGGCAGCGATGCTGCAGTGATTGACCCGCGACGTGATTGTCAGGTTTACGTAGATTTTGTTCAAGACAAGGGACTGAAGATCAAGTATATCTTCGAGACCCACCGCAATGAAGATTATGTAATCGGTTCAATTGACCTGAATAATATGACCGGGGCTGAGATTTATCATGGACCGGGTCTTGACTGGAAGTACGGCAATACATTGAGGGATGGGCAACAATTCCATATTGGCAGGCTCAGATTAACGGCCATCCACACTCCGGGTCACACCGATGAAAGCATGTCTTATGCAGTAGCCGATCTGGCTACCGGCGGAGCCACAGTGATGGTCTTCACCGGCGATGCACTATTTGTGAGTGATGTGGGACGAACCGACCTCTATGGACCAAAAGAGGCGTCGAGACTGGCATCTAACCTCTACGACAGTATCTTCAACAAGCTTCTGCCGTTAGGTGATGGTGTCATCCTTTGTCCGGCTCACGGCGGTGGCTCGGTCTGCGGGTTGCAAATTGCCAGCCGGGACGAAAGCACCATCGGCATAGAAAGAATTCAGAACCCGGTACTTCAGATGAAGGATAAACACGAGTTCGTAAAATATAAATTAGTTGAGAAGCCGGAAAGGCCACATTACTTCCGCCAGATGGAGATATACAACCTGGAGGGTCCACCACTTCTGTGGTGCCTGCCGCTGCCAGCGCCGCTCACCCCGTCCGAATTCCGAAAGGCAATGGACAAAGAAGCGGTAGTTGTTGACACGAGCGAACCAGCTGCCTTCGGTGGAGCCCATATTAAAGGTGCCTACAGTATCTGGCTGGAAGGACTTCCCGTCTTTGCCGGCTGGACACTGCCTTATGACAAACCTATTCTGCTAGTCCTGGAAGACCAGTCTCACCTGGAAAGAGCGGTCCGTTACCTGATACGTGCAGGCTACGATCAGATTGCCGGCTATCTGAGGGATGGCACGGAGGGCTGGTATAATTCCGGTCTACCTACTGAAAGCCTCCCACTGCTTTCGGTGCACGAACTGAAAGGCATGCTTGACCGCGGTGAAGAGCTGCTGGTACTGGATACTCGGGGACAGGATGAATGGGATTCGGGACACATAGCAGGTTCTCTTCACGTATATGTCGGATACCTCGAGCAGAGGCTCGGAGAAGTACCTAACGATAAGCCAATAGCTGTAATTTGCAATGTAGGGCATCGCGCGGGGCTTGGTGCAAGCATCCTGCTTCGGGCTGGTTACCCGAGTGTTTATAACGTCCTCGGCAGCGTCAAAGCATGGGTAGCTGCTGGTTTTCCCGTCACCATTGACGAGACTTTTAAGCAGTAGGCAAAAGGAGGTCGGAGAGAATATGAAAAAATATGATGTGATTGTCATCGGTTCAGGGTGCGGCCTTAATATTGTCAACGAAACCCTGGTCCACGGTCTGAGCGTGGCACTTGTGGACAGAGGCCCGCTGGGAGGGACCTGCCCCAATCTGGGATGTATACCATCCAAGATGCTCATATTCGCTGCTGACAGAATAGCCGAGATACAGGAAGCTAAAAAACTGGGCATTGAAGCCGAGATAAAAAATATTGACTTCAACTTCATCATGGAGCGTATGAGAAAGATCGTACGGGAAAGTCAAGAACACATGAAGCAGGAGCTCTCCCACGTAGAAAATCTAGACTTCTATGAAGGCGAAGGACACTTTGTTAATGATTACACCATCGAGGTTACCGGTCAAAAAATAAAGGGCGATAAAATCTTCATCGCTTCCGGCTCGCGCCCCCTGATACCACCAATAAAGGGTCTGGAAAGCCTGGGCTATCTTACCAACGAGACAGTGCTGCAACTGAAGGAGCGGCCGGACAACCTCATAATTATCGGTGGGGGCTATATTGCAGTGGAATACGGCCACTTTTTTGCCGCCATGGGAACCAGGGTGACTATTCTGGAAATGGCAGACCGGTTGGTCCTTTCTGAAGAACCAGAAATAGCGGAGATTCTGAAGAAGGAGTTAGGTCGGCGCATGGATGTTTACACTGGCGTCCAGGCTGAGGCGGTGAAGAGCAATGGGCATGATGTAACCGTTGTTGTAAACGATTTAAAGGGTGGCGGGCATAAGGAATTCACGGCACAGAGAATCCTGATGGCCGTGGGCAGAAGGTCTAATGCCGACCTGCTAAAGGTAGAAAACACTGGTGTGGAGGTTGATAAAAGAGGCTTTATCAAGGTTGATGAATACCTTGAAACCACCAAGAAGAACATATTTGCTGTAGGGGATATCAATGGTCAGCAGATGTTTACGCATGTAGCCAACGTAGAGGCGTCGCTGGCTGCCGATAATGCCATCCATGGCAGCAAAATAAGGATGGACTATAGCGCCGCTCCCCATGCTGTCTATTCCCACCCCCAGATTGCATCCGTAGGAATGACTGAAGAAGCCGCTAGAAAGTCACACAAGGTCCTGGTCGGCAAGGCCAAGTATTCAGACGTCGCTCAGGGTGAGGCTATGATGGAGGAAAAAGGCTTCGCCAAAGCCATTGTAGAGGCAGATACGGGAAAGATATTAGGTTTTCACATCATCGGCCCCTATGCGCCTATTCTGATTCAGGAAGTGATAAATGCCATGGCATCGGGCGGTGGCATTGACCAGATACAAACATGCATGCATATCCATCCCGCTATTACCGAGCTGATACCTGAGGTGTTAGGTAACCTGAAGAACACAATTTCATGACGCATTGGAGTGGGGGCTGGCTGAAGACCCTTCACAACACCCTGGTTCTCCCGGATGACCACAACAGTTCTGTCTTCGCCAAATCTTTATAAAGTTATTGCGAAACACCAGTTTCAGCTTCTTCCCCACAGGCATGGGCACTGACATATTGGTGAAAAACGCTCTTACCGTTGGCATATTACGACCTCCTAAGAATGTTCGTTGTTCCTCGATATGAAGTAACGCTGCGCATTGCTTCATTTACTGTCCCCATCTATAGGTGCTCAACGTAACTGCAAATCACCCTGATTTTATTAACCCTCCAACTCTTTCGGCTCCTGGATTCTGCCAACCAAGATTACGAACTATCTGAAGTCGGCCACCTCCCTATCGCCGAAATCACGCCGACTCACATAAATTCCGCCAGGAGTTTCTCAACTCGACGGGGATCAATTTTCTGTTTCACTAGCGGACTCTTGTTCAGTGCCGGCAGCTGGTCTTCGTAAACCGGCAAATCTCCTTTGTAGATGACTCCGATAGGAATCTTATCTCCCCATTCAAGTGCCTTTTCCAGCGCTGCCTTCCTGTCCCTGGGATCATGCTTTTCATCTTCCAGCTTATATACCCGTTCCTTATACCATTGGAAGGTATTCTTATGGTTGAATGAGACACAGGGTTGCAGAATATCGATGAGGGCGAATCCCCGATGAGTAATACCCTTTTTAATAAGGGTGGCAAGGTGGTCCATATCCCCGGCGAAGCCCCTGGCAACGAAACTGGCACCGCTGACTATCGCCAGGGCGATAGGATTTACGGGATTAGTTGCCCCGTAAGGCGTCGTCTTGGTGACAAAACCGACATCACTGGTGGGAGATGCCTGTCCCTTGGTCAGCCCGTAGACCTGATTATTATGTACCAGATAAGTAATGTCGTGATTGCGACGGGCAGCATGGAGAAAATGGTTGCCTCCCTCGCCGTAGGCATCCCCGTCGCCGCTGACGGCGATGACTATTAACTCAGAATTGGCAATCTTGGCGCCAATAGCCGGCGGAACCGGTCTGCCATGCAGGGAGTTGAACACGTTCCCTCTGGTGTAGTGAGGTAGCTTGCCGGCCTGGCCGATACCGGAGACTAATAAGACCTGGTGAGGCTCAATGTCCATCTCAGTCAGTGCTCTATTTAATGCCTTCAATATACCGAAGTTGCCGCAACCTGGGCACCACGCCGGCTTTAGTCCGGCATAATCTGACGTAGTAACCATCTCTAGCGTGTCTCCTTTCTCACTGCTTCAGCAATGTAAGCCGGAGTGAAAGGTCTCCCGTCAAATTTCAGAATTCGCCTGCTTACATCGTACCCCGTTTCTGCCTTTATGAGTTGGGCAAGCTGTCCCGTAGCATTGTTTTCAATGACGTAGCTGTTTCGGGCTTTGCTGACGGTATCGACTACTGCTTTCGTTGGGAAGGGCCATAATTCATTGAGGTGAAGCATATTGACGCTGGTCTCTTCCTTGCGCAGGATGTCCACTGCCTCATGGATAGCTCCATAAGTGCTGCCCCAGCCAATAAGGGTTGTTTCTGCTCCTCGGGAACCGTACTTCCGCAGTGTGCCGATCTCCTTATTAAGTGGAGAAATCTTCCGCAGTCTTTTCTGCACCTGCGCCGTCCTTTCTGCGGCATCTTCCGTGAGGTGTCCTTCCTCATCGTGCTCATCGCAGTCGGTGACCACCAGCGCCTTGCCCAGACCGGGGAAGGCTCGGGGAGAAACACCGGACTTCGTTACCCTATGTCTCATGTACTCCGAGGGGGCATCCTCTTTCTCTGAAAATAATATGCCGCGGTCGATTGTTACCTGCGAGAGGTCTAACGGGTCAACAGTAGCGTGGGAGCTTGCCAGATGCTGGTCCGTTAAAATGATAACCGGCAGTTGATATCTTTCCGCCCAGTTAAAAGCCTTGACAGTCACCCAGAAGGCATCTTCAATGGTAGCCGGTGCCAGGACAGCCCTGGGGAAGTCGCCGTGGTGAGCATGAAGCACAAACTGAAGGTCGCCCTGCTCGGTTCGGGTGGGTAGGCCTACAGCCGGGCCCGGTCGCTGTGCATCAATTATCACTATTGGTGTCTCAGTAATGCCGGCCAGCCCAATGCCTTCCACCATGAGGCAAAGGCCACTGCCAGAGGTGGCAGTCATGGCTCTGACACCAGCGTAAGCAGCTCCAATAGCCATGTTGATGGCAGCTATCTCATCTTCAGCGTGGATCATTACCAAATCAAGGTCTTTTGATTTGGCTGCCATATATTCCATGATAGAGCTGGCAGGGGTCATAGGATAGGCAGCCATGAATCTGCATCCGGCGGCAATGGCCCCCAGGGATATTGCCTCATTGCCGGTGAGCAGCATCCTCTTAGCCTCAGAGAGTGGCTTGATCTTGCGAAACTTGCCTTTGCGCTCAGACTGGACATAGTCGTATCCCGCCTTTGCCGCTGCAATATTCTTGTTGCCAACTTCACCGCTCCCGAAGTGGTCCGCCAGAACTCTATTCAACATCGTCAAATCGTAACTCACCGCAGAAAGGGCAGCACCGAGGGCGACAGTATTGAGCATGAGCTTGTCTCCAGCCTTTTCTTCGGCCATCTTCTCCAATGGTATGCTCAGAAGGCTACCATTATTACCGCTGACTCCCTTTATCTTTTCGCCATCGAAGATGATAATGCCCGGACTGGCCATTTCAGCTTGGTGCAATTGGATACTGTCACTGTCAAGCGCAATCAGTATGTCCACGTCTTCGGCAATAGCACCTACTTTGTCATTACTGACTCTGACGCGGAAGAAGTTATGGCCGCCTCTTACTCTTGATTCGTAATCCTGGTCAGCGAACACATGATAGCCGCCGCAGGCGAAAACTTTGGCCAGCAGGAATCCTACCGACTGCACTCCCTGCCCGGCTTCTCCGCCCACCATAAAATTAAAATCAATAGGCATTAATTACCTCCAGACTAGCTCTTCTTATGCTTGTCGATAACCTCATCGGCCCACTTCATAGCAGCAATCATGGTGGGGAAGCCCGCTGTGGTCAACGCCAGAAGCACAGCGTGGCGGAGCTCATCGGTGGTTACGCCTTCTGCAAGCGCTCGCCGGGCGTGTGACCTTACTCCGCCCTCCGAATTCAAGCCAATGGCAGTGCCCAGCTTTATCAGCCGTCTTGTTTTTGCATCCAGCGGACCCCAGCCATGACATTTGAGAGCTAATTCATCATAAGCTTTGGCTATTTCAGGAAACTGCTGCTGAAATTCTTTGTAAATGTTTGGCAGATACATCACCAAATACCTCCTTTTTCACTACTTTCAAGCATTAGCCTAACCAACTGGAAGGACTATCCCCAGAATGGCATGCATCAGCTATTCCATTCCTGTATAACTCATGCCAGCATTGCCAGGGAGCAGCGCCATTTACACTTCATTTGGCTGCTTTGACAGCCCTCTTCTTGGTTGAGCTGGTGGCCTTCTTCTTGGCCGATACAGCAATTTTTTTCGGTTTTACCTTGGGCGATTTCGGGAGAGCGACCTCGAGAACCCCGTCTTCGAAGCTGGCTTCGATCTTGCCAGCATCTACGTTAGACGGGATAGGAATCGAGCGATAGAAGCTGCCATAGCTGCGCTCAGACCGGTAGTAGTCCTCCTCCTTGACCTCGGTCTCAGTCTTCTTTTCGCCCTTGATAGATAGTGTGTCACCGACTACCGAGACATCGATGTCCTCTTCCTTCATGCCTGGCAGTTCTGCCTTGACGACGAACTTGTCCTCCTTCTCAAAGACATCTACCGCTGGCATCCAGCCTCTTTCTTCGACAGGCAATCGCCACAATGGTCGTCCCAACACATCATCAAAGCGCCGCTCCCATTCTTCTAATTCCCTGAATGGTCTCCATGGGGTGATTCCCCACCTTGGTCTCCACCTTTCTATAGCCATCGTGTCCTCCTTTCCTATTTTTGATAGTATTCAGGCTCTACACCCTGGCAATACTGGCAGGCAAGATCGGTCAACTTGTCATCTGTCCCCCAAACTCAGCGCACTATTTTGATACCTTTAGCTCTTTCTGTGATTGCCACAGCCCATGTATATTACATAGGGCAGCAGCGTAAACGACTCCGGGCTTGCCAGTCATCATGGAGAAGCTGACCTCATGGTGAGTGTATATCGAACCTTTGTTTGGTCCCTCTACCGACTCTCCGTGGGCGGTGAATTCGAAGTGCCCTATCTGGTAGGTAAACTTCTCCCCGTCCGGGTGGAAGTAAACAGAAATCCATCGGATATGGTGTTCGGTTGTATTGGGATGAGCTACCTCTTTCCCCAGAGTTACCTTCACCGAGAACAGCTCGCCGGCCTTGACCTGTGCGGGACACTCTATCACTGGAACATGTTTTTCTGTCTTCCAGTCAGCGCTTTGAAAAAGTTCTCCAAATTGTTTCATTTCATTCCCTCCTCTTTAGATATCTGCACACATTTTGGTCTTCTTATATTTGCCTATATACCGGGTACGCACCCAGGTGCTCTGACCATTAATATGGGAACACAACTGGCTCTGAGGACTTTGTCGGCAACACTGCCATGAGCCCAGCGACTCGGACCGGAGCGGCCGTGGCTGGACATGACAATAATGTCAGCGCCATTTTGCTCTGCGTAAGAAGCAATCGCTTCAGCAGGAGGCCAGAAGAGCACCTCCGTGTGTACCTTGACTCCCTTAGATTGCAGTTTCTCGGCTATCCTGCCCAGATACCTCTCGGCCTGCTTCTCTTTCTTGCCGAATGCTTCCGGTACAAGTCGTTGAGGTGGTGGTTGGATGGCGGACCCAAAGCCACCGCCCGAGAGAACAAATGGCACGGTTGAGCCCTCAACTGCTCTATAGCCTTGAACGCGCTCAGTGACACTGACCAATATGACCTCTGCTGTGTCGCATCCCCTAGCCAATTCCTGTGCATGAGGAAGTGCGCACTCAGCCAATTTAGAACCATCTAGCGGGACCAAGATCTTTTTGTACATCTTTGACCTCTCCTTTCACCTTCAGATGCCGGGCACGCAACCTGGCGCTCTAATCATCAGTACGGGAATGCAGCTCATCCGGAGCACTTTGTCAGCAACGCTGCCATAAGCCCATCGGCTTGGACCGGAGCGACCATGGCTCGCCATCACAATCAGGTCACATCCATACTGCTTCGCGTAGCCGACTATTGCCTCGGCAGGTTTCCAGAGAAGCACGTCTGTACTTACATTGATTCCCTTGGCTGCCAGTGTTTTGGCTACTCTGTCAAGATACCTCTGTGCCTGCTTCTCTTTCTTGCCGGTTGCTTCGGGTAAAAGTCGTTGACCGGGTGGCTGGATGGAGCCCCCCCAGCCACCCCCTGAGCCAACGACTGGCTCGGTTGAGCCCTCCATTGCTCTATAGCCTCGGACGCGCTCAGTGACACTGACCAAGATAACCTCCTCCGTGTCGCAGCCTTTAGCCAGCTCTTCTACATGAGGAAGTGCAGCCTCTGCCAGCTTGGAGCCATCCAATGGAACTAAAATTTTCTTGTACATTTTTCACCTCCTTTCTTTGCTCTGAATACCAGGTACACAACCTGGGGCTCTCACCATCAAAACTGCCGCGCAGGCGGAATGAAGAACCCGATCAGCCACGCTGCCCCAGGTCCAGCGACTTACACCGGAGCGCCCGTGAGTGGCGATGGCGATCAGGTCTACTGAGTTTTTGGTAGCATAGTCAGCGATGCTTTCCCTTGGTGTGCCGGTTATTACTTCTGACTTGACGGAGACCCCATCATATCGAGTCCGTTCGATCAGCTGGCTCAGGTACTTCTCTGCAGCCGCTTTATTATCGGCATCAATGCTATTTATAGTTTCCTGGCTGACACAACCTTCAAGGTCACAGAACTGACTGAGATGCTCGGCCACCCGGAGAAAAATAACTTCTTCCACCCCGCATCCCTTGGCAATAGACTCCACGTGAGGAAGTACACACTCTGCCAGTTCCGAGCCATCCAATGGCACCACAATTTTCTTGTACATTTTTCACCTCCTTTTGCTCCCTGAACAATCGACTTGGTAGGACTTAGATTCTCAGTTTTGTCCCCAGTATATCATTCCCTCCTTTTGACATATTCTGATTCAGAGCAGAGCCTCGATTACTGCCTTATTGAATTTTGGCAGGTCAGCAGGTTTACGCGAGGTGATGACATTACCATCTCTGACCATCGGCTCATCAACCCAGATAGCGCCGGCATTTTTCAGGTCTACCGCCACCGAAGGCCATGAAGTTAGACGGCGCCCCCTGACTATATCGGCTGAGATCAGGAGCTGAGGGCCATGACAGACTGCGGCTATTATCTTGCCCTCAGCGTGCGCCTTTCGTACCAGATCAATCATCGGCTGGTGCAGGCGCATCTTGTCCGGAGCATAGCCGCCGGGAACAATTACGGCATCAAATTGACGAGTTTCAACCTTATCGGCGACTGCGTCTACTGTCACTTCAGCCGAGCCCCTCTTTCCCCTGTAACTTTTCTTCGAGCCACTGCCCACAATTAACACACTGGCACCTGCATCTTTCATTGCTCGCAGCGGCTCCATGAGCTCAGAGTCTTCAAAATCCTCCTCGGCCAGAATGGCAATCAGTTTTCCCTCGAGCATACGTGCTATCTCCTTCTTGAAATGGTCGTCTTTCTCCTGGTGTTAACCTGTTCTTACCCGTATTTTATGAGGCGCGGGACCACTTGAGGCAACAAGGTCAGGTGAAATCTCGTCATCTTGAGTCACCAGCAGACGCAGGCCTTCGGTGATGCCATCGAGGCAATCAAGAACCGGCATTACCGCTGCGGCCAAGCTTTGTCTGTCTGCAGCTTCAACCGTAGCAATGATATTGGGATACCCTTCCAGCCGGTCAGCAAGAATGACCTGTGCCTTGCTCCGCAGCATTTGAACCGCGTATTCACAGCTTCTATCCACAATATCAAGCAACACATATACTCTCACGCTCATTGCTTTGCACCTCCTCATTCGCCCAGGGTTTCTGGACTATGCCATGCTGCGCTAAGATGGGACCCACAATTGGATTAGGTCTGATGCTCGATGTGTCCGCATGAGGCAATACCCTGGAATTACGCCTTATCGCAGTGTGAGACCGTACATTAACTCCCTTTCGTAACACGGTAATATCATCACCCCTTGCAGGAAGGGGGTTCCCGAAGCCGATGTAACACTGTCTGCCTATATTCACTTCCTCGTCTATGATGCATGTGTCCACCACGCTGTGGTATCCGATGAAGGCATTCGACATCACTACCGACTTCCACACCTCGGCTCGTTCATCAACCCAGACTCCCGGCGACAGGATAGAGTCCTTCACATATCCCTTGATTACGCAGCCGGGACTGACCAGACTATTTACTACCATGGCTTGGTGAGATATGCGGGGTGGCGGCAGGTTCAGGCGTTGAGTGAGAACCGGCCGCGTTCCGTCGAGGCTGAAACGGGGCTCTGCGCGGACGAGTTCCATATTAGCGGCGTAGTAGGCCTGGGGTGTACCGATATCCTGCCAGTAGCCGGTGAATTCATATGCGTTGACCTTATCTCTACCCACCATGCCCGGGAGGATGGCATAGCCGAAATCATGCGGCGAGTTCGTCTCGGCGTTCTCCACCAGACGCTGCGCAAGTATATCCTTATTGAAAATATAAATGCCCATTGAAGCCAGGTTGCTCCGGGAATTTTTGGATTTTTCCACAAATTCCAGTATCTCACCGTCGTCACCCAGGGAGACTGTCCCAAAACGGTGAGCCTCTTCAATCGGGACCCTTATGACTCCCACGGTCACGTCAGCTTTTGTCTGTTCATGAAAAGCGATCATCTCTCGATAGTTCATCTTGTAAACGTGGTCGCCAGCCAGTATGAGCACGTTCTGCGCATTTAATTCGTCCAAATGCTGGAGGTTCTGGAATACAGCATTGGCAGTCCCTTCATATGAGCCTGTGCTGGGCTCCAGAATACGGAACGTCCTGATGGCATTTGACAGGCTCCATTCCCTGAGATATCTCGCCATGTAGGAGCGTTGATAGTCAGTCAATATGGCAAGGTCAGCGATTCCTGAGTAGACGCAATTGCTGAGTGCAAAGTCAATCACACTGAATTTCCCCGCGAAAGGTAACGCCGGCTTCGGCCTTACGCGGCACAAAACATCCATCCTCTTGCCCCGTCCACCAGCCATGATTACAGCAACTGTTTTTCCCATAGCTCATCACCCCTTCCTTTTGGTCATCTCTTTTCCCAAATAATTTCGAAGTCCTCAATGTGTGTGATACAGGCGACAGCACTCCGACATTCTGGACTGATGAAACACATGTTTGCCATGCTGCCTGAACTTGCGAGTTTGCATTAGAGACATTCTATAAGGCAGGTGGTGTAAAAGTCATAAAATAGAGGTAAAAAAAGTTACAAAACTATGACATTTTTGAGGTGGGTAATATCGGGACCTTTCGCACCAGCTACTTGTGCTGCAGTTAAAGACTTTGTTCTATTACCCAAGAAATGGTAGGACCTCAGCCGAGGAATTGCCCAGTTTGGTCAGCCGTTACACTCTTTAATCAATTATTGAGATACGACCATAGAAGTGATAGAGTTGCGGTGGAAACCCGACAGGCAGGAGCTATTTAGAACTATAAAAACATGGGTATAATAGTCATCTTAGCAGTTTCCATTCTGCTCCAATTTGCCGCGGCATTTTGGGCTTTGAGGTTAGTCTGGGTCACCGGCAAGCGCACGGCGTGGGTATTGATTGCGACGGCCATTTTCCTCATGGCAATCCGGCGTTGCGACACACTATCCCAGGCAGTTTCTCTGGGGGTGCTCAACGTAACCAGCATGTCAGCCGAGTTAATCGCACTTGCCATATCGCTGCTTGTGCTGATCGGAGTGGTTCGGATTGACCCACTCTTTCGGTCTCTCCAGCACTCAGAAGAAGCGCTCCGCAAAGCGTACGATGAACTGGAGATGCAAAATGCGCAGCTGAAGGCGGAAAACGAAGCACGCTTACGCACTGAGGAATCCTTAAGATTGGAGGAGGCTAGGTTAGAAGCGCTTCTTCGGCTGAGTCAGATGAGCGAAGCCTCCGTCGAAGAGATGGCTGGTTTCACCTTGGAGCGTGGGATAGCACTAACGAGCAGTAAAATCGGATTCGTCGGATTCCTCAACGAGGATGAATCAATTTACACCCTTCATGCCGTTTCAAAGGATGTTGTGAAGGAGTGTAACGTAGAGGGTGGCCCGTTGCACTGGCCTGTTGCCGATGCCGGCATTTGGGCAGAAGCCATCAGGGAGCGCAGGACTCTATTTGTAAATGATTACAGTAAACCCCATCCCAGCAAAAAAGTGCTTCCCCCCGGTCATCCAGCCGTCAACAGACTCATGGTCGTGCCTGTGCTGGACGGCAAAAAAATAGTCGCTGTGGCTGGGGTGGGCAACAAGGCCTCGGACTATGATAAGTCTGACGAGCGCCAGATAACTCTACTTGTGGGCGCTATGTGGAACAACGTGCAGAGAATCATTTCGAGGGAAGCACTGGAGGAAGCCCGCGACCAACTCGAACAGAAGGTGAAACAGCGCACATGGGAGCTACAGGAGGCCTATGGGGACCTGAACCGTGCTCAAGCGGTAGCTAATGTCGGAAGCTGGCGTCTGGATCTTCAGCGCGACCAGCTTTTGTGGTCCAACGAGACCTACCAAATCTTCGGTATCCCCAAGGGAACGCCTATGACTTATGAGACTTTCCTCTCAAGCGTTCACCCGGATGACCGAGAATACGTCGACCGGAAGTGGGCGGCAGCCCTCAGAGGCGAGCCATACGACATCGAGCACCGTATTATTGTGGGCGACAAAGCGAGATGGGTTCGCGAGAGGGCCGAGCTGGAGTTCGATTCAAATAGCGAGCTTAAAGGTGGTTTTGGCACTGTTCAGGATATTACCGAACGCAAACAGACGGAGCAAGCCCTCCGCGAGACAAAGGACTATCTGGAAAATCTGATTAACTATGCCAATGCCCCCATAATCGTCTGGAACCCTAAGTTGGAGATTACGCGCTTTAACCATGCCTTCGAGCGGCTCACCGGATGTTCTGCAGACGAAGTGTTGGGAGACAAAGTGGACATATTGTTCCCCGATGACAGCCGTGACGAATCTATGAAGCATATTCGTGAAGCCACCTCCGGTGAACGGTGGGAGGTTGTGGAGATTCCCATCAAGCACAAAGATGGGACGGTGCACATCCTGTTGTGGAATTCAGCTACCATCCATGCTCCGGATGGCAAGACGGCAGTAGCTACGATAGCTCAGGGCCAAGATATTACCGAACGCAAGAAGGTGGAACAGCTAAAGGATGAGTTCATCGGGCTTATCTCCCACGAGCTGCGCACGCCGCTGACAGTGATAAGCGGATCCCTACGGACGGCCATGTCCGAAGGGTTATCTCAAGAGGATGTGCGCGAGCTCCTCCAAAACGCTGCTGAGGGCGCGGACTCACTGGAGGTTATCTTAGAAAATATGCTGGAGCTGTCCAGGTACCAGGCTGGCCGCCTCCAGCTTCGGGTTGAAATGGTGAGCATCGCTGACACGGTCCAGAACGTGATTGGGAAATTGAAACGCCAGGGGATAAGTCACCAATTCCTGACAGATATCCCCGGCGGGTTGCCTCCGGTCGAAGCTGACCCGGTGCGAGTGGAAAGAATTCTTTTCAATCTGATAGAAAACGCCGCCAAATATTCCCCTGAGGACGCCAAAATCACGGTCTCCAGCCGAACGCAGGGGGACTTTATCGTCACCAAAATTATTGACCATGGCTCAGGAATATCTCCGGATGACCAGCCCAAGGTATTCGAACTATTTCAGCGATTGGAACCATCACAACGTCTGACCAAGGGAGCCGGGCTTGGACTGGTGGTATGTAAACGACTGGTGGAGGCCCAAGGTGGGTGGATTAAGGTGGACTCAGAACTGGGGAAGGGCTCGACATTTTCCTTTGCACTCCCAAAACACAGGATGACCTAATAGTTTGGCCGTTTTGTCCTGGCCTCTCAGTGGCTTAGAAGCGCCTTAATCTTACTGGCCATCTCATCCGGTTGAAATGGTTTGGGCACAAAATCGTTAGCACCGAGGCGCACGGCATCATGATAGTTTCCCGGGCTGGCACTGAAGGCAATAACCGGCAACTGCGTGAAATCCCGCAACCTCTTGAGCACCTCAAAACCGTCCATTTCTGGCATAATTATATCCAGAAGCATAATATCCGGCTTGGCCGACTTGACCAGTTCCAGGGCTTCGTTACCTGAAGTTGTGGTGATAACTTCGAACCCGCGGAGTTTCAGGTCTATTTCAATAAATCTCAATACTTTCGGATGGTCGTCAACCACCAGCACGCATTGTTTCTTTCCTTCGGTGTTCATCGGTACCTATTCAGAAGCCTCCGATTGATAATATGGCTCAGCTACGACTGTGTGCGTTAATAAGCCACCATTATGCTGTTATTCGACATCAAAACAGCACTATGTTTGTGTAGCATTGTAACCGCAGGGGTGTGTAGAAGTCATAAAAGCAAGGCAAAAATTGTTACATAAATATAACATTTCCACTTGTAGCTGAGAGGCGCAGTTATGCGGAAGATATTACTGTCTTTCATGCCTCCTGGATGTGACGAAAGCAAGAGATATTGACATTTGCCAATATTTACCAATATTATTTGGGTATAGTTAATGTTTACAGGACAAAATAATGAAGCAATTTCGCGTGCTTGTAGTTGATGATGAGCCGCGCATACTCAAGTTCCTGGAACTGAAGCTTAAGGCTTCCGGGTATGGGGTACTGACTGCCAACAGCGGCTTTGAGGCTTTGGAACAAGTAGAGGCACAGGAGCCGGACCTGGTTGTGCTCGATGTTCTAATGCCCAAAAAGGATGGTTTTGAGACTCTTAAAGAAGTCCGCGCTTTTTCCTCGGTGCCGGTCATCATTCTCAGCGCTAAAGAAGCCGACACAGATAAGGTTAGGGGTCTGGAGCTGGGGGCTGATGACTATCTAGCTAAACCTTTTAGCCCTGACGAGTTGGTAGCCCGGATTGAAGCCGTCAGGCGGCGGCTGGCATCTGCCCAAGACCGCAAGGTCGTTGAATTCATCACTCTAGGACATATGTCCGTTAATCTCAAGAAACATACTGTTACCGTGAATGAGAAAGAAATACAGCTGACCCGAATCGAGTGGCTTCTGCTGAGCGAGCTTGCCCGAAATGCGGGCAAGCTTATGACGTATAGCGAGCTGCTGACAAAAATCTGGGGGCCAGAGTATCGTGATGACGTACAGATACTGAGAACCTGGGTTAGCCGCCTCAGACAAAAGATAGAACGGGAACCCGACCAGCCAGCAATCATCCGCACCATACCTAAGACGGGCTATATGATAGACCAACCATCAACCTGAACGGGCTTCCTCGGATAGACATTCCCGCAGTGCTTCGATCACCCCTAAAATGTCATAAATTTGCAACGTTTTTATCATTGATTTTATGACTGTTTTATATCTCATCTTTTAAGGTGGATTCATGTATTGTTTTGGATATGTGGCAACGTGTTTGTAGGATGAAGCCATTCGATCTCGATCCTTCACCTTGAAGGGGAGCTGCCAGATAACAAAATGAAACTCATTGTCTTTGATCTGGATCAGACGCTGGTCGATTTTCTGTCGGTCCACGAGGAGGTAACGCGAACGTTGTTCAGAAGGTTTTTCAATGTAGATGCAAGACTCACTGAGATTGATTTTGCTGGGAAGAGCCTTATCGAGAACTTCAGTGAATTGGCGAGAGTGAAGGACATATCTGAAGACATATTCCGAAGGAAAATCAACCAACTGCTGGAAAGTTATGAAACCACCTTCGGCGAAAGCTTGCCCCGAGACGCAGCAAAATATATTCTGCCCGGAGTCGGGGAGCTTTTGGGCGAGTTGTCAAAAACAGACCATATTGTGACGCTGTATACTGGCGACTCTCCAAGAATAGTCAATCAAGTTTTCCGTGCCACTGGCCTTGGCAGGTATTTTAGGTTTTGTTTCTACGGCACAGAAGTAGAAAGCCGCTCGGACATGGTAAAACTTGCCATGGACAAGACAGAGAAATCGACGGGGCGGGAATTCAGAGACAAGAACATAGTGATTATTGGCGATTCAGTCCGAGACGTTGAGTGTGGTAAATTGTTCAGTGCACTAACAATCGCCGTATCCACCGGATTTCACTCGAAAGAAGAACTACTGAAGGTAGGGCCTGACTATCTGTTTGATAACCTGAAAGACTATAGAAAAGTCCTAAAGGCTATTGGCTGATGAAGCTCAGTAGCTGTTGACTGGAACGGCGTCTTTTCGTTAAAGGGCCTCTCATACAAAGAGCTCCTTTCCCTTCAATTTTATGTGTACGATGAGACCGGTTATCATTGCACATGGCACTAGCATTTGTTCCATGTCACCAGAACTCATGAAGGGTTCGCGAGAATCAGCCAGACAATGGTCTCTACCACCTCATTTTTGTAGCCTCCAAAATGTCACACGCCGAATAGTGAATTCTTAGTCTCCAAATCACGAAATCCCAGCCAAGCCAGAGGGGGACTCCCGGTCAATAAGGCTGAATGTGTCTCGCAGGTTCCGGCGTGATGCCGCAAGTTTACTGATACACTCAAACACAAAGTAAAGACTCAAACTTCGTAGCCCGGGAGTTACTCTATTGGCTAATCCTAGAACCACAGAAGAAGCACTTTTCTTTGAGTAACCACACCATATTACTAAAGGGGACAATTATATATGCCGCATCGAAGAATGTCATAAATATGTAATTACTTTCTATTAATTGTTATGACTTTTTGATTGATTTTGTCGTAAGCTTTTTGGTAGAAGGGAGATCGAATCAAGCCAAAATCTCTGCAAATCAAGTAATAAGGGAAAGAGAAAACAAGGAGGTGCAAAATGACTGAATTCGTAGAAGTTCCCGGAGGTAACGAACTCAAAAGCGGGCAAATGAAGATGTTCAACTTGGGTAAACGCGAGATCCTTCTGGCACGGGTCGGCGACACTTTCTATGCTGCTGACAACCGTTGTCCTCATATGAATGGGAGCTTATCTGAAGGGAAGCTGGAAAAGACCATTGTCACCTGCCCGCGTCATCATTCTCAGTTTGACCTCATTGACGGTCATGTGGTCAGGTGGACGGATTGGTCCGGCATCAAACTATCCATGGGCAAAATGGTCAAATCACCCAGGCCTGTCAAAACATATAAGGCAAAGGCCGAGGGCGGCAAAGTGATGGTGGAAGTCGATAAAGCATCTTTCGGATTGGCATAGAACAACTTCCTGCGTCACACCATAAGTCGATTTCTTCGCGCAGATTGTAGCCCTGGAGGTAACCCTGGATAGGCGCAAGTAAATATCCTGGGCTTTGCCGGGAGCCTTCGCCAGGGCTCGTATAATCGTGCGCTGCTGCGGGCGGCTCTTGAACTCGTGCCGAAGGGCGCAAAACTCGAAGTATTCGAACTCGATGGCATTCCTCCCTTCAATCGGGATTTCGAGTCTTCACCACCGGAGAGGGTGAAGGAATTCAAGAGAAAAATAAAGGCAACTGACGCACTACTAATCGTAACGCCGGAATACAATTATTCTGTACCAGGGGTTTTGAAGAATGCTATCGACTGGGCTTCAAGACCCTACAAGGACAATGCGTTCGGAGGTAAACCTGTTGCCATGATGAGCGCATCAACAGGTATGCTGGGGGGAGCCCGAGCGCAGTATCACCTCCGGCAGTCATTTGTCTTTCTCAATATGTACCCGCTGAATAGGCCGGAGGGGTTTGTCAGTTTTGCCTCTCAAAAGTTCGATGATAAGGGTAGGCTACTGGACAAAGAGACAAAGGAACTGATTGGAGAGCTACTTGATAACTTGATTGCCCTGGCAAAAAGGCTGAAAATAGCATGAACCTGCGTGATATCTGGCTCAAGCATATTTAATATTACTAATAGAGCAGAGGTAAACAGACAAAATGTCATAAGTTTGTAATTATTTGTGAGTTAATTTTATGACTATTTAAGCTTCTATCTAGTAAATTTCGTTGAGCTTCTGGTAATTCATCCGAAGTTAAGGCGGTAAGTATATTGCTCGGACAGAGTCGTTGTGGGACTGTCAATATGAATGCGCAGACTGCTAACATCAATATAGTCGGCAACAGGGCCACTGTCGACGAGGTCATTCGCTGCGAGCAACTGACCAAGCGCTATCCAGAAGGCAATATCCTGGCCGTGGACCGGCTCGATTTAAGTGTACACGGCGGGGAAATCTTCGGGTTGCTTGGCCCTAATGGTGCTGGCAAGACGACGACCGTGGGGATGCTTACCACGCTGGTAGTGCCAACAAGCGGCGAAGCTACGGTAGCCGGTATAGACGTCGTCGCTCAGCCGGCGCTCGTAAAGCAAGTGATCGGTGTCGTAGCCCAGACGAATAATCTGGACAGGGCGCTGAGCGTGTGGGAAAACCTCTATTATCACGGCCGTTTTTTCGGGATGAGCGCCAGGGAAAGCCGTGAAGCAGCGGACAAGTTCCTGGTGGAGTTTCGCCTCACGGAACGTGCCAAGGCGGATGTGATGGCCATTTCCGGCGGTATGGCGAAGCGGCTCCAGGTGGCTCGTGCTCTGCTGCATCACCCGTCGGTCCTCTTTCTGGATGAGCCGACGGCCGGCCTTGACCCCCAGAGTCGCCTTGCCCTGTGGGAGATTCTCGGTAAGCTGCATGCCGAAGGGCAGACTATCCTGTTGACCACTCATTACATGGAGGAGGCAGATTCGGTCTGCGACCGGATAGCTATTATGGACCGTGGCCGTATCCTGGCCATGGACACACCCAAGAATTTAAAGGAATCGGTTGGCGCCGACACCGTAGTAACTGTGTCGGCAACAGGGGATTTAGATGCTCTTGCTCGGCTCCTTCGGGACCGAGTCGAAGGAGCGACCACAAGCCGACTACATGACAGTACTATCCAGCTCAACATCAAAGGCACAAAGGGCATACTGCCGAAGGTAGTCGCCCTTGCTGAACAGGGAGGCTTCAATATCACTGATTTGTCTGTGGCTGAGCCTTCCCTCGAAACTGTGTTTATCAACCTCACCGGTAGAGAGCTACGCGACTGATTAATGCCATGGCTTCTATAAGTGTTCAAACACCAAACCTGGCCCGGTCAACAGGAGCTGCCAGCCGTGCCGCTTTCAACGCCCTGCTGCTGCGTGACCTGACTGTGCTGAGAAAGAACCTCGGTGTCTTTATCGCCCGCACTCTTATCCAGCCCTTTCTCCTGGTCTTCGTTTTCCTGTACGTGTTTCCCCAGATTGGTGAGGGCATAGGTGGAAGCTCGGCGGGTGGTCTGTCATCGTTTGCCACTGTACTGGTTGCCGGCGTCGTCGGCCTCTCCATCATGTTCCAGGGAATTCAGGCGGTGGCACTGCCCCTGGCCAACGAATTCGGCTATACCAAAGAGATTGAAGACCGGGTGCTGGCACCTCTGCCGGTATCGCTCGTGGCCATCGGCAAAGTTGTTGCGGGAGCTATTCAGGGCGTCATCGCCGCAGCGGTCGTGTTCCCCATCGCTGCAATCGTCCACGCCCAGGGTGTGCAGCCCAACCTTTCTGTGCACTGGGTGCTCCTGCTCACGCTGATTCCTCTGACCAGCATCATGACCTCCAGTCTCGGCCTGGTTTTGGGAACCCGCATTTCGCCGCGCAACATCGGCATCATGTTTGGCTTTATTGTCCTGCCCCTGACCTTTCTGGGCGGCACGTATTACCCGTGGACTGCACTGGCGGCTATCAAGGTTGGTGGCTTTCCTTGGCTGCAGGCACTGGTCTGCGTCAACCCGCTTATCTATGTGACCGAGGGCTTTCGGGCAGCACTGACGACAGCGCCGCATATGCCTTTGTATGTTATCTACCCCGTGCTCGGCGCTTTTTGCGTCTTTTTCTTGTGGGCCGGGTGTCAGGGCTTCGCAAGGAGGGTCATTAGCTAGCACTATCTTGGCTCGACGAAGTACAATAAATTCAAACAATGATGAACGCCCAATA
>Ga0315554_1000324_pt1 | contig 27811 bp, 29 predicted proteins | sample SalMarSW160370MG_FD_202114 | JGI IMG/M metagenome (GOLD analysis project Ga0315554, IMG submission 202114) | Salt marsh sediment microbial communities from the Plum Island Ecosystem LTER, Massachusetts, United States - Salt Marsh Sediment SW1603-70 ...
TACTCAGGAAGAAATTGCAGAAGTGCTTGGAATATCTGTACCTACTGTTCGCAGAGATTGGCGACTAGCACGTGCCTGGCTTAGCAGAGAATTAAATAAAAATCTGTGATAAATCTCCTTGCCAATTTAAATATTCTTGGATAATTAATTTAATTTCAATATTCTTCCTCATCGATCAGATAAAACAGGAAACAAATTATGAATTCAGAACGATGGCAGAAAATAGGGATAATATTTGAAGAAGCTTTAAACCTTAAAGAGCCGGAAAGAACTGAATTCCTGGTAGATATGTGCGGAGATGATTCCGAACTTCTTGAAGAGATTTGTTCCTTAATCGAAGCTGATACTAATGTTCCTTCTGTTTTAAAAGGTCAAGCCTCCGATGCTATTTATATACAGCCTAAAAAAAATTACAACGGAACAGTAATCGGAAATTATAAGATAATAAATCAAATTGCCGAAGGAGGAATGGGTTCAGTATTTCTTGCAGAAAGAGCAGATGGACAATTTGAGCAGAAGGTTGCATTAAAAATAATCAAACCCGGAATGAATTCTAATGAAATTATTAAAAGGTTTCAATTCGAAAGACAAATACTTGCCAGGCTTCAGCATCCTAACATAGCAAGACTCCTTGATGGTGGTTTAACGGATGAAAACCTCCCCTATTTTACCATGGAATATGTTGAGGGAGATCCAATAGATCAGTATTGTGATAAAAATAACTTATCTATAAATGAACGTTTAAAATTATTTTCCGAAGTCTGTAATGCAATTCAATATGCTCATCAAAATCTTGTTATACACAGAGATCTTAAACCAAACAATATAATAATTAAAAAAGATGGAACTGTTAAGCTGCTGGACTTCGGAATTGCAAAAGTCTTCACAGAAGACGATTCGTTTGCACAATCAGAATTAACAAGAACAGGGTTATACGTTATGACCCCGGAATATGCTTCACCTGAACAAATTAAGGGAGAGGCTATTACTACTTCAACTGATATTTATTCACTTGGATTAATTCTGTATCAGCTTATTACCGGGGAAAAAGCATATAAAATTAAAACACAATCTCCTTTAGAATTAGAAAAAATCATTTGTTATACAGAACCTGTAAAACCAAGTTCAATAATCAAACTATTACAGACTAAAAACGAAATAAAAGCTGAAAAAATCAGCCGGGCACATAAAACCAACCTTGATAAATTAATTAAAACACTATCCGGAGACCTGGATAATATCTGCTTAATGGCATTAAGGAAAGAACCGGAAAGAAGATATTCATCTGCGGAACAATTTCAGCAAGACATAGAAAATTATCTTGAGGGCCGACCGGTATCTGCCAGGCAGAATACAATTTATTACAGAACAAACAAATTTATAATACGTCACAAGATTGCTGTCATATCTGCATTTGCTATTTTTCTAATAGCTGCATCTCTTACAACTTTTTATTTTATTCAACTCAAGAAGGAGCGTGACAAAGCCCAACTAGAAGCACAAAAGGCAGAAGAGGTTTCAAATTTTCTAAAAAATATTTTCAAACTTTCAGATCCTTATGAAGCAAGAGGCAAGACAATTACAGCAAGAGAATTACTTGATAAAGGAGCACAGAAAATTAATCAGGAATTATCCGATCAGCCGGATGTAAAAGCCTCAATGCTTAGCCTTATCGGCAGTGTTTATCAAAATTTAGGTCTATTTGATAAATCTGATACACTGTTAAAAGAAGCTCTTGCAATAAGAATGAAGTTAAACAAAAACGGAATGAAAGAAGCAAAAAGTCTGAGAGATCTCGGTGAATTATACACCTATAAAGGCGAATACTCGAAGGCCGATTCGCTTTTAACTAACGCTTTAAATATCTATAACATTAATTCTGAAAAAGAGGATAACAGCTATGCCTGGATCCTAGGTGATTTAGCCTGGGTTTACAAATCAAAAGGCAACTACAATAAATCTGAATTGTATTATAAAAAAGCTATAAAGCTACTCAATAGGAATAAAAATAATAATAATGAAGATCTCTTAATCATGATGAATAATTTCGCACTTGAGCTGCATGAAGAAGGTAAATACGATGAAGCAGAGAAAATGTTTAAAGAGACACTTGGATTGCAAAAGGAAATATATGGCGACAAACCTCATCCCGAAATATCTACTACAACTTATAATCTCGCCGAATTACTTCGTGATCGGGGTAAATATGCTGAGGCAGAAAAAATGTTTAAAACATCGCTTGCAATGGATACAAAACTTAGCGGACCTGAGAATCCCGATGTCGCCTATAGTTTACAAGGCCTTGCAAGTGTTTATAAAATAAAAGGAAATTTTGACGAAGCCCAAAAATTATTCCTCCAAGTTCTTAATATGCGGAAAAAGTTTCTCGGTGATAATCATCCTGATGTAGCTTACGCAATTTCCAATTTAGGTCTGCTTTTTTATTCAGAGCAAAAATATGACTCATCAAAAAAATATTACGAAAAAGCATTAATTCTGCATAAAAAATTAAATGGTCCAAATCATCCTTCGGTAGCTATATGCTTGAATAAGCTGGGATTTATCAATTACAAAAAAGGTAACTGCAAAAAAGCCGAAAACCAGATCAGGCAGTCAATGCAAATACAGGAAAAATCTATTGGTAAAAAAAACTTAACTTACGCTAGTGATCTTTTAATATTATCATTTATAAAATCTAATTATAAAGACTATGATTCTGTAAATGTTCTGAATAAAGAAGTACTGAAAACAGCTGCTGAAACAATGGGAACGGATAAAAGTCCTTTTATGGCCGGATGTTACAGCGGCATAGCAGAATTAGCTTTAAAAGAGAATAATTATAAGAAAGCAGATTCTCTTTACAACCTGTCTGTAAATATGTATAAAGAAATAATAGGAGAAAACAATTTAAGCACAATAAATACTTATTTTGATTACTGCAAACTACTAATTAAAATAGATTCACTTAATAAAGCATCCGGAATCGTACATAAAAATCTGGAGATTCTGAGAAGTAACTTTAGTGAAGATACTTGGGGAATTGCAGAAGGTAAAAGTTTATTGGGTGAGATTTATATGAAAAGGAAAGAATTCTTGCCGGCAGAAAATTTGCTTCTTGAAAGTTATTCATATTTTAAAAAAGAATTTGGTGAAAAAGATTTTCATACAAAAGACATTGCACAAAAATTAATAACCTTGTACTCCGGCTGGAATAAAAAAGATAAAGCTGACTTTTATTTAAGCACTTTAAAGTAATTGCAAAAACTTTAAATCTAAAAAGAAATTACTCCGAGGAGTTTATCGGCAATAAAATAAACAACTGCTGCAGTAAAGAACCATGCAATAATATCCAGTACAATACCCCCTTTTACCATATCAGTTATTTTGATATAGCCGCTGCCGTATACTAAAGCATTTGGAGGAGTAGCAACCGGCAGCATAAATGCCATTGATGCAGCAAGAGTAGCCGCTACTGATAATGCAACAGGATCATTCCCGGTTCCCTGTGCAATAGAAATTATTATAGGAATCATCATCGATACAACCGCAGTATTTGATGTTACTTCGGTAAGTAATTCAAGAAGAATTATGAGAACAAACATCATAACTAGTGTTGAAGGTGAACCTAAAAATGAAACTGCGGTATTCGCCAACCAATTAGCAAGACCCGTTTTGAACATTCCATCGGATAATGCAATACCCCCTCCGAATAATAGAAGTGTTCCCCAATCTACAAATTTTGCATCCGACCAATTGAGTACAAATTTTTGTTTTTTCCAATCAACCGGTAAAAGAAATAAAATAAGCACTCCGAATAGTGCTATTATATTTTCATCAAACCATTTGAGATTCTCTGAAAGATGTTTTGAAAATATATAATTCCAAAAAGGATTAGATACCCAGAGAATTACAACTACGGCAAAGCCAACAATTGTAAGCTTCTCAGCTTTGGACCATTTTCCTAATTTGTTTTGTTGCTCAAGTATAAGTTTCTTTCCACCCTGGATATTTTTTATTTCCGGCGGAAATACTTTTAACAGAATAAACCATGCAATAGGAATAAAAAGTATAACAAATGGAATTCCGATTTTCATCCATTCAATAAAATTAATTTGCCTGATACCGGAAGAACTAAGGATAGAAACACAAATTCCATTAGGCGGAGTACCTATTATTGTTCCCACACCTCCAATTGAAGCACCCCAGGCAATTCCAAGCATAAGAGATTTTCCAAAATTTGATTCTCCTACTTTACTGCCGCTTTGTACAAGAACACCTGCACCCAAAGGTAAAAGCATTGCAGTAGTAGCCGTATTTGAAATCCACATAGAAAGAAATGCCGAAATACACATCATTCCTAACAATACAGAACTAGTGCTATTTGCTAAATTACCTCTTGTTAAAATATAAAGTGTTAATCTTCTATCAAGCTTCCATTTTTGCAAAGCTGCTGCAAGTAAAAACCCTGCAAGGAAAAGAAAAATTATAGGATTAGCATAATTGGATAAAATATTCTTCCCTGTAAATTGGAATATTTTTCCCTGGTAAATCCCGGTAATATGAAAAAGCGGTAATACAATTCCAGGTAAAATAGCTGTTACAGGAATTGGAACGGCTTCAGTTACCCACCAGATAACCATAAGCAGCAGTAAACCAAGTGTTATTTTGGTGCCATAAGCAAGCTGTATAATTAGTTCTTCTGATGCCGTTTGCGGAAGCAGGGCTTTAGCATTGTTTAAAAAACTTATCGGAGTGTTTACAAATAATATCAGAAAGAAAATGATTGGACCAAGAATAAATCCAATGATATGCCTGTATTTTTCAAATCCCTCTATAGAGGAAGAGTAGCTGTTTTCGAAACCCACAATAGACTCCTCTATTATTCGTACAGTAAATTATAATTATTATTACAAAAATCCATCAGATATAAAATTTTTATCTCTTTTTTACTAGTTATAAATTAGATATTTACTCACCTCACTCAAACATGATTGTTATATAAGTAATTTGTTCATGAACTTTTAATTATATTATTAAAATATGTGATCAAGAACTCAATTTTTTTATAATATTTTTACGAATATTTATAATTATATTGAATTTAATATCGAATCAATTAAGATGGAGAGAATATCTATTATCTTTTTGCAAATTATATATCCTATTATTACCCTCCTGATGAGATCTTTTCGATTTGCTATCGCTACCAACGCTTTTTATTAGCAATGAATCATAAAAGATATTCATTTCAAAAATACAAAATATATTTTAACCATTGTATGATTTTATTAAACATATCTATCAATACTTCATAAAACATATCAGGAGGTCATATGCCAGAAAGTACTAAAATTGTTGATACCACTGCTAACCCGGCTCCGCTTGGTTTACTAGGATTTGGTATGACAACCGTACTTCTTAACCTTGCTAATGCAGGTATTTATAATTTGGGGAGTATGATTTTAGCTATGGGTTTATTCTATGGCGGGTTGGCTCAAATTTTTGCCGGATGGATGGAATGGAAAAAAGGAAACACCTTCGGACTAACTGCTTTTACTTCTTACGGTTTGTTTTGGGAAACACTTGTATTTCTAATCCTTATGCCAAAATGGGGTTGGTTTAACGCTGCCTCGGAAGGTGGCATGGTAGCATATTTATTTATGTGGGGGCTCTTTACATTTTTTATGTGGATTGCTACTTTAAAGCATAACAAAGCTCTGCAGGTAGTCTTCTTTACTTTATTTATATTATTCTGGCTACTAGCACTTGGCGATGCTACAGGAAGTGCTGTTATACATACTATTGCAGGATGGGAAGGAATCATTTGCGGTTTTTCAGCTGTTTATTTAGCACTCGCACAAGTTCTTAATGAAACTTATGGCCGGGTAATACTTACTGTTGGACAGGCTAAAATTGTTTAACTAATTAATATTAGGAGTAATCTTATGGATAAAAAGAATAATTCTGATAATGAAGTTTCTGAATCACAAATTGCAGTTCATTGGAAAGAAGAAAGTTATTATGTACCTTCCGCTAAATTTATTGAACAAGCAAACGTTAAAGATAAAAATATTCTAGAACGTTTTAGTAAAGAAAATTTTCCGCAATGTTATAAAGAATACGCTGACATGCTTGACTGGTATAAACCTTATGATAAAATACTTGATTCATCTAATCCTCCTTTTTATAAATGGTTTGTCGGCGGTAAAATAAATGCTTGCTATAACTGTGTAGATCGCAACTTGCCAAAATATAAAAACAAGACAGCACTTCATTTTGTACCTGAACCGGAAGATGAAGCAATTCAGCATATAACTTATCAAGAGCTATATGTAAAAGTGAATGAGTTTGCCGCATTGTTAAGAGATTTCTGCGGGTTAAAAGCAGGAGACACAGTAACTCTGCATATGCCGATGATTCCGGAACTTGCAATTGTAATGCTTGCATGTGCACGTTTAGGTGTTATTCATTCACAAGTATTTTCAGGCTTTTCAGGAAAAGCTTGTGCAGACAGAGTGGTTGATGCAAAGAGTAGAGTATTAATTACTGCTGATTCTTATTACCGTGGAGGAACTCTAATTGATCACAAAGAAAAAGCCGATATTGCTTATGATGAAGCATTAAAGGAAGGTCAGAAAATTGAAAAAGTTCTTATCTGGCAGCGTTATCCGGGAAAATATTCTGCTAAAACACCACTTGTAGATGGTCGTGATTTTATTGTTAATGACGTTCTTAAAAACTATAAACGCGCCCGTGTTGAACCAGAACAGCTTCCAGCCGAGGGAACTCTATTCCTTATGTATACTTCGGGAACTACAGGAAAACCGAAAGGTGCACAACATTCTATCGGCGGTTATATGGCTTATGTTACTGGCACATCAAAATATATTCAGGATATTCATCCTGAAGATGTTTATTGGTGTATGGCAGATATCGGTTGGATAACAGGACATTCTTATATTGTTTATGGTCCTCTTGCTTCAGCAGCATCATCAGTTATCTTTGAAGGTGTGCCTACACATCCTGATGCTGGGCGCCCATGGAGAGTTGCTGAAGAACTTGATGTAAATATATTTCATACTTCCCCAACTGCTATCCGTGCGTTAAGACGAGTAGGTCCGGATGATCCCGCTAAATATAATTACCACTTCAAACATATGACTACAGTTGGTGAACCGATCGAACCGGAAGTTTGGAGATGGTACTATAATACAGTTGGTAAAAAAGAAGCTGCAATTGTTGATACCTGGTGGCAGACTGAAACCGGCGGGTTTTTATGTTCTACTATTCCCGCAATTCATGATATGAAACCTGGAAGTGCAGGCCCCGGAGTTCCAGGAATTTATCCTATTATTTTTGATGACGATGGGAAACCTCTTCCGGCAGGCAGTAATAAAGCTGGGAATATTTGTATCGAAAATCCTTGGCCCGGCAGGATGTTAACAATCTGGGGAGATGATGATAGATTTGTTAAGCAATACTATCAGCGTTATAATAAAGATCCAAAAAGCAAAGATTGGCATGATTGGCCATATTTTGCCGGTGATGGTGCTGTTGAAGGCCCTGACGGATATTTCCGTATCCTTGGTCGAATTGATGATGTTATTAATGTTGCCGGTCATAGATTAGGAACTAAAGAGCTCGAATCAGCTGCATTAATAGTTGAAGAAATCGGTGAAGCTGCAGTGGTTCCGGTTGTTGATCCTATTAAAGGGAAAATACCTCATATTTTCGTTTCTCTAAAACCGGGTATTAAACCAAGCAAGGAAATCGAAAAGAAAGTCACGGATAAATTGGCAAGTGAAATAGGTCCTATTGCCAAACCCGGCCGAGTCTGGATTGTTCCTGATATGCCTAAAACCAGATCCGGGAAAATAATGCGAAGAGTATTATCTGCAATTGCCAACAAACAAGATGTGGGTGATATTACAACACTTGCAAATCCACAGGTAGTAGAAGAAATAAAAAATATGCCGTAAATTCTCTTCATTTCAATCAGGAGGTTCTTTCACTTGTTTAGAACCTCCTTTTTTTTTATATATATTTATTACTTTCAATGAAATTATTGTACTATGTTCCGAATTATTCCGGAAGGACTTGAATACACAGAACATGTCTTATTGAAAAATGGACAAGGAGTTCTATTTAAACCCGCCAAAGGTACTGATATACCTTTAGTAGAATCTTTCATGAAGCGAATTTCCCAGGAGAGTTTGAGAATGCGCTTTATGGCATCGGTATCAGAAATACCTCAGAAAGTAATTCATGAGCTATGCAGCGGTGATTTCTCACAATCAGGGTGTATTCTTGCAATTACCGGGGAAGATAGTGATACAAAGGTTATCGGGTTGGGTAATTATGTTGCTTCAGGAAACAGTCGTACAGCTGAAGTTGCATTTCTAATTGAAGATGAATATCAAGGACGTGGAGTAAGCACTCTTCTGCTGGAACGTCTTGCAGGAATTGCTGCGGCTAATGGCTTTATTGAATTCGAAGCAGAAGTTCTTCCTGATAATCAACCTATGATGAATGTTTTTAAAAGTTCAGGTTTTGAAAAACATCGAGTCTGGAGTTCGGATACTGTTCATTTCGAATTGCCTGTAAATGGTGCCGCCGCACTATGGGAAATGGCCGATTTACGTGAAAAAATTGCAGTTGCAAACTCTCTTGTTCCTTTACTTCGACCTAAAGTTATTGCGGTTGTCGGTGCTTCAAGAGATTCTTCTTCCATCGGCAATATGATTTTCCGAAATATTCTTACAGCTAATTTTAATGGCACAGTCTATCCGATTAACCTACAGGCAGTATCTGTTAATGGAATTAAAGCTTACTCATCTGCAAAAGAATTACCCGAACCGGTTGAGCTGGCAGTTATTGCAGTACCTGCTGAAAAAGTAATAGAAGTAATTGAAGAATTAATACAAACAGGAGTAAAAGGATTCGTGGTAGTTTCAGCCGGCTTTGCCGATACCGGACCGGAAGGAATAAAAAAACAGAAAAAGCTTGTTGATTTGGTTCGTGCTCACGGTGCCCGTCTTTTGGGACCCGGATGTCTGGGATTAATGAACACAGATCCGGAAATTAGATTAAACGCTAGTTTAGCACCTAAAATTATGCCTGCCGGACAAACTGGGTTCTTTTCCCACTCGGCTGCTTTAGGTCTTGTTATTATGGATTACGCAAGAGAGAAAGGAGTTGGATTTACAACTTTTGTTTCCGCCGGTAACAGAGCTGATGTTTCAGGCAACGATCTGCTTCAATATTGGGAAGAAGATCCAAATACTAAGATGGCTATTTTATACCTGGAAACTTTTGGCAACCCAAGACGCTTTGTAAGAATTGCCAGGAAAATGACTTATAAAAAACCTATTTTATGTGTTAAAGGAGCACGCAGCATTGCCGGACGAAAAACCGTTGAGGCTAAAAGCGGAATACATACGGTCGGTAATCTTGAAGTCGAAGCGTTATTCGAGCAAACCGGGATTATTTTAGCTCCTTCCCTGGAAGATATTTTTGATGTTGCAGTTGTTTTATCGAACCAACCGCTTCCGAGAGCAAACCGTGTTAGCATAATTGCTAACTCTTCCGGTATGGCTACTTTATTTGCCGATGCCTGTGAAATGAATGACCTTACTCTTGAAGGACCCGGGGTAGTCGACTTAGGTGCTTTTACATCACCGGAAAGTTATGAAGAAGCTGTAAAAGATTCTCTTTTGCATGAAAATGTGGATTCTTTATTAGTTGGTTTTGCATGCGTTGGAGATTGTAGTATTGAACCGGTTGCTGAAGCAATTAGAAGAGGCGTCAGTTATGCTGAGGAAAAAACAAATATTAAGAAACCTGTATTATTATGCTTAATGGGGGCTACAGGTACAATTGCTTTAGCAGATAGTTCAAAAAATAAAAATAATAAACGAAGTTTTCCTACTTTTCGATTTCCTGAATTAGCGGCTAATGCTTTGGGCAGAATTGTCCGCTATATTGATTTTCGAAAGCAACCGCTAGGCAAGCTTGTTTGGTATGAAGACATTAAAGCAGATGAAGCCAGACGCTTAATTCATTCAATATTAATAGAATCTTCAGAGCAAGAAACTATTGAGTTAGAAAAAAATATCTCAGAAGAATTATTAAAGCATTTTGGAATTCATACTATCGACATCAAGCCATTGAATTCAAATGTGTATAAAATCAAAGTAAGACCTGATCCTTTATTTGGTCCGTTGCTTGAAATTAGAATACAAAATTCACAGCCAATATTAAGGATCACTCCTTTAACGGATAGAGATTTGGATGAAATTTTGCGTGAAATCAATCTCGATAAAGAGAGCGGGATTGGTCAGGTATTAGGAAGACTTTCACAGATGATCGAGGAAATCCCCTGGCTGTGGAATCTTGAAATACAAGCAATTAAAGATAGTATACCTCTAATTATTCCGGAAATATTTATTTCAATAAAACCAGGTGGTGTTGAGAGACCTTCTTACTAAATTTAAGTTGTTTAAATTGTTGTAAAATCTCTATTATGAAAATAAAACTATTTAAAAAGATAGATATTTATCAAGTAGAAATTTGGGGAATATATGATTATTAAAGAAATAATGAAAACCGATCTTACTTCAATTTCACCCGAGACCAAACTGAGCGATGCATATAGTATAATGCATAAGAAGAACATTCGCCATCTACCCATTTTAGAAAAAAATAAGTTGATTGGGATAGTAACTGACCGAGATTTGCGATTATCAACCAGCAGGCTGGCAAAACACCCATTTGAACCTGAAGAAGCCGTGAAAAAAATTATGAGCCACCCGGTACAAACCACCCATCCTTCCGATCCGATTGAATCAGCAGCACAATTAATGAGGGAATTAAGAATTGGCTGTCTTCCTGTAATTGAAGAAAATCAGATAGTTGGAATGGTTACTATTACAGATATGCTGGATGCTCTCCTTCTGCTAACCGGAGTGCATCGACCTTCGGGCCGGTTAGATGTTCGGTTGTCTAACCGTTCTGGAGAGCTAGCAAGATTGACTTCTTTACTAGCAGAGTTAAAGGTTAATATCCATTCAATTTTAACTTACCCGGAAAAGGATAAAACAATAAGATTAGTTTTAAGGATCGGAACAATTGAAATGAGAGTAATTGCTGAAGCTATATGCAATGCAGGTTTTGAAGTAATTTGGCCGGTTCAAATATCATGTGTCAAATAATTTATCATCCCGATTATAAAAAATATGATCTTGGTCCAAGCCATCCTTTTAATCCTGTTCGTGCAGAAATAGTGCTTGATTTCTTAAACAGAACAGGATGTTTAAAAGAACCCTTAAAACCGGAACCGGTATCCGCCTTAGAATTAACCGTTGTGCATGACGAATCATATATTCATATAGTGGAGACTGTAAGCTGCGGAGAAAATTTACAGAATGCTGAAGATTATGGTTTAGGGAATTTAGATAATCCTATAGTTAAAGGAATGGCGGATGGTGCACGTTTACAAATTGGCGGTACGGTCTTAGGAGCAAGACTTCTTATTGAAAATAAGTTTAATAAAGTTTTGCAGCTTGGAGGGGGATTTCATCATGCACATCGAAATTTTGCTGCTGGTTTTTGTATTTATAATGATCTTGCACTAGCTATTAAAGAAATGATAAAAAAAGGCTGGCATATTGCCTATTTAGATCTTGATGTTCATCATGGTGATGGAGTTCAGGAAATATTTTATTCCGATGAAAACGTTATGACAATATCTATACACGAATCAGGAGAATATTTATTTCCAGGGACCGGCTGGCTTCATGAACTTGGAAACAGCATGGGACGATCCTTAAAATTAAATGTTCCGTTGGAACCTTTTACAGAAGGTGGTTCTTACCTGGAAATTATCGATGGTATTGTTGAACCGGCATTAAAATGGTTTAAACCGGATGCACTCATAGTTCAGGCGGGTGCTGATGCACACTTTTCAGATCCTTTAGCCGATCTTATGTTGACTACTCAGGATTTTGAAAAAGCTTATAGGAGAGTAATTGAATTAGTTGATCAATACTGCAATGGAAAAGTATTGTTTACTTTAGGGGGTGGTTATTCGATTACCGCTACTCCCAGGATATGGATAATACTCTACTTAATTTTATTCGGTCTAAAAATCCCTGACAAATTACCGGAAGACTGGAGGATATATTGGCAGGAGAAAATAAAAAAAGAATTACCTGAATTTTTGCATGATTCCGTTCCTTCATTTAAACCCATACCGAGAAAGATAGAAATTGAGAAACATAATCGTGAATTGATCCAAAGATTAATGGATGCTGTTGCACTTTATTGGATTTAACAATATAAAGAATTATTCACTGATTGTGTAGTGAAGCATTTTTTATTCAACACATTTATAATAATTTATGTAATAAATTTTTCTTCATTTATAAAACTAAAGGGATAATTTTTTATGGTAAACGAAAGAGTATATAATCAAAAGATTAATAAATTACGCTCTCCCAATAGAATTAAATTAATAGAAATTGAAAGAGTTGTTGAATTATCTTTAGAAAATATTAGAATCAAAAATGTTCTAGATGTAGGAACAGGAAGTGGATTATTCGCAGAAGCTTTTGCTTCAAAAAAACTGCAAGTAAATGGAATTGACATAAACCAAGAAATGATTGAAGCAGTTAAAGAAATTGTCCCGGGAGGAGAATTTCTGACTGCTCCGGCGGAATCAATTCCATATCCGGATAAATCTTTTGATTTAGTTTTTTTAGGTCATGTTTTACATGAAACCGATAGTCCTTTAAAAGCTCTAAGGGAGGCAAAGAGGGTAGCGAAAAACAGAATTGTAATCCTTGAGTGGCCCTACATTGAAGAAGAAGCTGGACCGCCTTTACAACATAGAATAAGCCTTGAAAAAATTTCTGAGTTATCTTATAAAGCAGGGCTAAAAAATATTGAAATCTTTCAGCTTAAACACATGGTTTTAAATAGAATTGATATTTAAGAAAAGTGTGTTAAAAGATATTTATTTTTAATTTTTTATCATTAAAAAAACCCGGTCCTGCATTTGCTAGACCGGGTTTTATTTGAAATGAATAATTATTTATACATCATAATACATTGTGAATTCAAACGGGTGAGGCTGTAAAGCCATTGGTTTGATCTCTTTATCTACTTTATATTTTATCCATGTTTCTATTACATCTTCTGTAAAGACATCACCTTTCAATAGAAATTCATGATCGTCTGATAAGTTCTTTAAAGCTTCATTTAAACTGCCGGGAGTTGAAGGAACATTTACCAGTTCTTCCGGTTTCATATCGTAGATATCTTTATCAAGAGGGTCACCAGGATCGATTCTATTTATTACTCCATCTAATCCGGCCATCAGCATTGCGGAAAATGCAAGATATGGATTACATGAAGGATCAGGGCATCTAAACTCAACACGTTTTGCTTTAGGACTAGGAGAATACATAGGTATTCTTATTGAAGCACTTCTGTTCCTTTGTGAATAAGCTAAGTTAACAGGAGCCTCAAAACCAGGTACTAAACGTTTATATGAATTGGTTGTCGGGTTTGTAAAGGCAAGAAGTGAGCCTGCATGCTTTAGAAGTCCACCAATATAATAAAGAGCCATTTCGCTTAAACCGGCATATCCCGAACCTGCAAATAAGGGTTTACCCCCCTTCCATAAACTTGTATGAACGTGCATACCGCTGCCGTTATCACCAAAAATAGGTTTGGGCATATACGTGACGGTTCGACCATTTTTTTTTGCTGTATTTTTTACAATATATTTAAAAAGTAAAAGCTGATCCGCTGCTCTTAAAATAGGTTCAAAACGCAAATCAATTTCACATTGTCCTCCGCTTGCAACTTCGTGATGCTGAGCCTCAACATCAATCCCGGCATTAATTAAATTAGTTACCATTTCATTTCTCAAATTCATCAACGAATCTGTAGGAGGAACAGGGAAATATCCTTCTTTATATCTAGGTTTATATCCTAAATTCGGAGATTCTTCCCTTCCGCTGTTCCATTTACCTTCAATGGAATCAACATAATAAAAACTGCTGTTTGGTTGCGAATCAAATCTTACATCATCAAAAACAAAAAATTCTGCCTCAGGACCAAAATAAACAGTATCAGCAATACCTGTAGATTTCAAGTAAGCTGCCGCTTTCTGTGCTATGTTTCTAGGACACCTGGAATACTTTTCTTTAGTTGCTGGTTCATATACATCACAAATTAAACTTATAGTGGGCTGCTCAATAAAGGTATCAACAAACATTGTGTTTGCATCGGGAATTATAAGCATGTCGGATTCATTAATATTTTTCCACCCGCGAATTGAAGAACCATCAAATCCAAATCCATCTTCAAACGATCCTTTATTTAACTGTGATGATGGAACTGTAAAGTGCTGCCACTGACCGGGGAAATCCATAAACTTTAAATCGATAAACTTAATTTTATTTGATTGAACAAATTTTAATACTTGTTCTACAGCCGAAGGCGAAGTTGTTTTAGCCATATTGTTTCCTTTTTTAATTAATGAAATGATTTAAATATCAATTACTGTTGTTTCTTTTATTGTAGATAATACGAAAGTCGTCTTGGTAGACATTACTCCCGGCCAGGATTGAATATCTCCTAAAAGTTTTTCCAATGATTCACTATTTTTGACTATTGCTTTCAAAAGATGCGAGCCTTCACCTAAAACAGAATGACATTCGACAATTGAAGGTATTTTTTCTACACGGGTAATTAATCCTTTATAATGTTTTGATGATTCCATCATAACAAGAATATAAACCATTATATCATACCCAAAAGCTTTCTTATTTAGCTTTGTGTAATATCCTTCTATAATACCCCTTTCTTCAAGTTTATGTAACCGGTCACTTATAGAAGGAATAGACAAACCGGCAACCTCTGCTAGCTCGTTCCTTTTAGTACGCCCTTTTTGCTGTAAAATATTCAATATTTTAATATCTAAGTCATCAAGCATAAATATCCTAAAATTTTAAGGGATTTGATTTTTACTGACCCAAATATAAAGCCAGGTAACCTTTAAATCAAGGTGATTTACTAAATTATTTAAAAATTATACACGATAACTTTATTTTTTAAATAATTGATATATGATTTCCTTATTTTATATAAATTACGGATTTGCTGAACTATCACCAAGATTATTCAACTTTTTTATTCCATATGGCGTATAATATTTACCTGCAATTTTTAATTTATTAAAAAGCTCTATATTTTTTTGAGGTCTTTCCTGAAGTTTATGATATAAGTGATACTGAACCGCAATGTTGTTTAATGATTTGATCCTGATTCCTATTCGTTCTAATCGAAATTGTATATCAGTATCTTCTCCGATGGAAGGTGCTTCGTACCTTTCATCAAATCCGTTTATTCTTAAAAGATCTTCTTTGTAAATTGAAAAATTACAGCCTAAAAGTCCTCTCCTCTTTTTATTAAAAAAATCTCTCAAAAATTCATTTTTGAGATAAAGACCTTTTTCAACATCAAAAGATTCTCCGAAAATTCCATCAAATATTAATTTTATTTTTTCATGTTCAATAAATCCATTATTTATATTTTCAGGAGTTAGGAGTTCCGTATACTTTTTTGAAAGATTGACCCTTCTCCCGGTTATGCAGAATCCTTCTTCTCTATTTTCAAAATGCTCTTTAACAAATTGCGGGTGTGGTACACAATCACCGTCAATAAATATTATATATTCTCTGTTTGATGCGATAATAGATTTATTCAGGATTTTATTTTTTCTAAAGCCTTTTTTCTCCTGCCAGAGATGAGTTAATTTAAAGGATACCTTTCTTGAAAGCTGTTCAATTTCGCTAACAATTTTTAAATCCGAGCCATCATCGGCAATAATTATTTCAAAAAAAGGAAAGGACTGTCTTTCTAATCCTGCTAACACTAATTTTAAATAATCAATTCTGTTGTAAAAGGAGATAATAACCGAAACATCAATCATCCTATTGCCCGTATCCTTCAATTATTTTCTTACTCTCTTTTTTTTCCTTTTTACGATTATAGGCTTTTTTCTTCTTTTCAACTTTGGGAGGTTTTTGTGGAACAGGAATTCTTTTTTTCTTTTTTTCTATCAGGATTTTTTCCTGTTTGGATTTTGACATCACTTATTTAATTTTAAAAAATTCTTACTTCTATATTTAAAATAAAAAGAGAGCGTAAATTACGCTCTCTTAAAATAAGGATTTTTTATTAGCTTTTGCTTTTGATTTTTGCAGCTTTACCGGAAAGTTTACGTAAGTAATAAAGTTTTGCTCTTCTTACGTTCCCTTCCTTAATAAGTTCAAGTTTTGCAATTTTCGGAGAATTAAACGGAAAGATTCTTTCTACTCCAACCCCGCTAGAAATTTTTCGCACCGTAAAAGTTTTAGTTAATCCTGAGCCTCTTACACTAATTACATCACCTTCAAACGGCTGAATTCTTTCTTTATCTCCTTCAATAACCCGTACATGTACTTTTACATGGTCTCCGGGATTAAAATTCGGAATATCCGATTTAAATTGATCTGGTAATATATTTTTTATGTTAACCATATTTTCTCCATAATTTTATCAATATTAGTATTTCGTCACTACTTAAAATATTTAAATAAACCCAATCTCTTTAGAGAAATCGGGTTTATAAATGGTATTACTTTTTTAAACAATACTATGAATTATATTCCTTCCATTTTTCCGTTAATTCTTTTGATTTTTCTTCCTTCCATTTTTTAATTTCTTTTTCATTCCCGGATAAAAGAACGTCGGGAACTTTCATCCCTTTATATTCTGCCGGTCTGGTGAAATAAGGAGCATCGATTATATCGCCATCCTGAAAAGAATCATTCAAAGCAGATTCACTATCATTTAGAACCCCGGGAATTAACCTAACTACCGCATCAATAATTATTAAAGCAGGCAATTCGCCGCCGGTTAAAATAAAATTTCCAATTGATATTTCATCGGTTGCAAATCTTTCTCGTACCCTATCATCAATCTCTTTATAATGACCAGCAACCAACATAAAATTATTGCAAAGAGAAAGTTTATTCGCGATCTTCTGATCAAAAATTTTTCCTTTTGGAGAAGTGAAAATAACATGATCATATTTTCTCTCCTGCTCTAATTTTTCAATACATTCAAAGAACGGTTCCGGTTTTAAGACCATACCGGGTCCACCACCAAAGGGCTTATCATCTATCTGTTTATGTTTATTATGGACATAATCTCTAAGATTATGAACATAAATACTTATTTTCTTTTTATCCTGTGCCCTTTTAATAATGCTGGTATTTAAAGGACTGATTAATAAATCCGGTACTGCAGTTATAATATCAATTCTCATCGTAATCAATATTAGCATCAGGTGAAAGAATAAGTTTTTTTTCAGAAGGTTCAAATTTATCAATGAACTCTTTAACAGCAGGTATTAAAATTTCTTTACCATCTGCATCAATTACATAAACATCATTTGCAGGATATTTAAGAACTTCAATAATTTTTCCAATTAAAACATTATTTCTAAAAACTAAGCTGCCTATAAGATCATGAATAAAATATTGATCCGCCGGAAGATTTATCACACTGCTTTCATCAACAAAAATATCTTTTCCTATTAATATCTCAACGTCTCTGTTGTTGTTAAAATTTTCAAATTTTAAAATGAAAAAATCCTTTTTCTTTTTAACTTCTTCTACATAAAATATTTTTTTTACTTCGAAAAATTCGATATACACCTTATGCAGATTAAAAAAACGTTCAGGGAAATCAGAATAAGAAAAAATCCTGACAAATCCCTCTTTCCCAAAAGCAGATTGGATTTTGGCAATAAGAAAAAACTCCGGCACAAGGCATTAAATAATTAATCTAATATTTCCAAAATTGCCCGTTTCCCATCCTTAGCTGCAATTGCAGTGAGTAGGGTACGCATTGCTTGAGCAGTTTTGCCCTGCTTACCAATAACCTTCCCAACATCATCTGCCTGTACTTTCAATGAAAGAATAACCTTATTTTCTTCAGGCATTTTTTCTTCAATTACTACATTGTCAGGATGATCCACTAAATGCTTCGCAATGAATTCAATGAATTCTTTCATAGGAACAAGCCTCCTAATTTAGAGCACGAGATTATTAAAAGTACAGAAGAATTACCTAAAAAAGCAAGAATTATAAATTCTTATTCTTTATTTGAAGCATTCTCGTCAGAAGCAGCGCCCTTTACTTCTGCTGTACTGTTTTCACTATTTTTTTCAGGCTCTTCTTGTGAAATATTATCAGTATTAGTAGTATTTTCAGTTTCAGTTTTGTCTGCAGTTTCAGGTTTTTCTGATGCTTTTTTCTTTTTACCCGTACTCTTCTTGCCCGAAGCCTCCTTCAGCTTTTCCCAATTATTCAATTCATCTTGAATCTTTTCTTCAGAAAATCCTTTCTTTAAAAGATCTTTTTTTAAAGTTATACCTTTTTGTCTTAATAAGCTTTTTACAGTATCTGTTGGCTGCGCACCATTGTTCAGCCAGTAGAATATCCTGTCTTCTTTTAGATCAATCGTATGAGGATTGGTAAGTGGATTGTATAACCCGACTGCTTCAAGAAATTTTCCGTCTCTCGGCGATCTGGAATCTGCAGCAACAACTTTATAAATAGGCTGTTTCTTCTTACCCATTCTTCTCAATCTTAACTTTACTGCCAAATTGTTTAACCTCCGTTATTCTCTAATTCTATTAATTAATTTAAAAATTTACCTGCCAGCAGGTATATTATTTAATAATGAGCTGCTGAAACCTTTACGGCTTAACTTACCCATCATTTTCTGCATTTCTCCAAATTGTTTAATTAAACGGTTTACGTCTTGAATAGATGTTCCACTGCCGCGAGCTATTCTTTTACGACGACTTCCGTTTAAAACTTTTGGAGTTCTTCTCTCTTCCAATGTCATAGAATTAATAATAGCTTCAACTTTAACCAAAGCATTATCATCAACCTGGGTATTCTTAATTTGAGAATTTAACCCAGGAATCATTCCTAACAATGAAGTTAGAGAACCCATTTTCTTAATGGCTTTAATTTGCTTAAGAAAATCATTAAAATCAAATTTATTTTTCCTTAATTTTTCTTCTAATTTCGCAGCTTCATGCTCATCAAAGCTCTCCTGAGCCTTTTCTACGAGAGAGACTATGTCTCCTTTGCCTAAAATCCTTGATGCAAGCCTGTCGGGGTAAAAAGGTTCAAGATCCTTTAACTTTTCACCATTACTTATAAATTTTATTGGTTTACCAACTACAGTTCTAATTGATAGAGCTGCGCCACCCCTTGCATCACCATCTAATTTAGTTAAAACTATGCCGTCGTAATTTACAGTTTCATTAAAAGCTTTGGCAGAATTAACCGCATCCTGCCCTGTCATTGCATCAACAACAAACAAAGTTTCAGATGGTTTTACAATGGACTTAATATCCGAAACTTCCGTCATCATTTCTTCATCAACATGAAGACGGCCTGCAGTATCAATAATAATGGTATTAAAATTTTTTTCTTTAGCAGTTTGAAGAGATTCACTAGCAACTTTTCTTGCATCTCTTTCTTCTAAAGAAAAAACCGGAACATTTACTTGTCCACCTAAAAGCTTTAATTGTTCAATAGCTGCAGGCCGATAAATATCCGCCGCAACTAGAAGTACTTTTCGCCCATTTTCTTTTAAGCGTTTAGCTAATTTACCACAAAAAGTTGTTTTTCCCGAACCCTGGAGACCAACAACAAGAATAATTGTGATCCCGGATCCATTTATTTTTATTTCTGTCTGGCTGCCGCCTAAAAGATTTACTAATTCATCATAAATAATTTTAGTAATTAATTGCCCTGGAGATATGGATGCAATTACATCTTTTCCAAGGGCTCTTGATGAAACATTATCGATAAAATCTTTGGCAACCTTGTAATTAACATCTGCATCCAGAAGAACTCTTCTGATTTCTCTTAGAGTATCTGCGATATTTTTTTCAGATATTCTTCCCTGACCGCTAACCTTTTTTAGGGTCGAATCTAATTTTAATGATAATTCTTCAAACATAATAGCAAATTTAAATAATTCTAGGGAAATTAATAAAGATTAGCTTGCTTTAAGTGCGTTAGCCCCGGAAACAATTTCCAGAATTTCTTTGGTAATTGCAGCTTGTCTTTCTTTATTATATTTAAGCTGTAAAGTCCGTATCAATTCCTTAGCATTTGTAGTTGCATTATCCATAGCAGTCATTCTTGCACCAAATTCTGCAGCATTAGATTCCAATAAAATCCGCCACATTTGTGCTTTTAAATGTTTTGGAAGCAAATATTTAAAGATAGACTTTTGGTCAGGTTCAAATATATAATATGGTTCGTTCTTTCTTTCTTCTTGATTCCCCTTTTTAATAGGAATAGGAAGAAACTGCTCAGTTATAATTTTTTGTTGAATAATGGATTTAAATTCATTATAAATGATAAAAATTTTATCAAAAGTACCATTCACATATAACTTAATTAATTCATTTGTTATATTAAATGCAAATGAATAATCAAGATTTGAAAATAAACCAACCCTTTTATCAATAATATCATAATTTCTTTTGCTGAAGAAATCAAATCCTTTTTTCCCAAGACAAAAAATGCCTGCTGAATTTGTATTTGGTAAATCCTCTATAAAATTTGTAGCTTCTTTAATAATATTTGTATTGAATGCACCACACAGACCTCGATCAGCTGTTACAACCATAACAGCAATGTTTTTAATTTCCCTTTCGGCAATAAAAGGATTGCTGTAGTCCTCATCAGTTACGAGATGAGAAAGCAATTCTGAAATTTTACGGGCATAGGGGCGTGCATTAATAACTCTGTCCTGGGCTCGTCTCAATTTTGCAGCCGAAACCATTTTCATGGCTTTAGTTATCTGCTGAGTATTTCGAACACCTTTAATCCTATTTTTTATGTCCCTTAATGTTGCCATTATGCAAAAAAGATATTTCTATTCACTTTCTTTAAAAATTGATGAAAATTCATCTGCAGCTTTTTTAATCTCCGAAATGGTTTCATCCGAAAGCTGCTTTTCTTTTTTAATTATTTCAAAAATATTATTGTATTTAACTTCAATAAATTCCAGAATTTCTTTTTCAAAATGCTTTATCTCATGAATAGAGATATTATCCATATAACCATTTGTACCTAAATAAATACTCATAACTTGTTTTTCAACCGGTACCGGATTGTACTGACCCTGTTTGAGAAGTTCAACAAGCCTGGCTCCTTTGGCAAGAGTTCTTTGGGTTGATTTATCCAGATCAGATCCAAATTTGGCAAAAGCTTCAAGTTCACGATATTGAGCAAGATCCAATTTTAAGGTTCCGGCAACTTTTTTCATTGCTTTCATTTGAGCATTTCCACCCACACGTGAAACCGAAATACCAACATTTATAGCAGGTCTAACACCTGCGTTAAACAGATTGGATTCGAGATAAATTTGTCCATCTGTAATTGAAATAACATTAGTAGGAATGTATGCCGAAACATCGCCTTGTTGTGTTTCAATTATAGGTAAAGCTGTCAAGCTTCCACCACCAAGATCTTCACTTAATTTGGATGCTCTTTCCAATAGCCTGGAATGAAGGTAGAATACATCTCCCGGATATGCTTCTCTTCCCGGAGGTCTTCTTAATAATAATGAAAGCTCCCGATAAGCGGCTGCTTGTTTGGAAAGATCATCATAAACAACAAGTGCATGTTTCCCGTTATCTCTGAAAAATTCACCTAATGTAGCTCCGGAATACGGGGCAATGAATTGCAAAGGAGCAGGTTCTGAAGCTGCCGCAGAAATTACCGTAGTATAATGCATTGCATCCTGTTCTTGCAGCTTAGCTACTACCTGGGCAATCGTTGAACTTTTCTGTCCGATTGCAACATAAATACAATAGACAGGTTTAATACCGAGGTTTTTTGCTTCTTCCGTATGTGTATACTTTTGATTGATTATAGTATCAACGGCAACTGCAGTTTTCCCGGTTTGTCTATCGCCAATAATCAGTTCTCTTTGCCCGCGTCCGATCGGAATCATTGCATCAATAGCAGTAATACCAGTTTGGAGAGGTTCTTTTACCGGTTGTCTTTGAATTACACCTAAAGCTTTTCTTTCAATCGGTTGATATTTTTCATAATCTATTTCACCTTTCCCATCAATTGGTACACCTAAAGGAGTAATCACTCTTCCCAGCATTTTTTCGCCAACGGGCATTGAAGCAACTCTTTTGGTTCTTTTTACGGTATCACCTTCTTTTACTAAAGTAGATTCTCCAAAAAGAACACATCCTACACTATCCTCATCCAGGTTTAATACCAATCCGAAAACATCATTCGGAAATTCCACAAGTTCGCTCGCCATCACTTTCGATAAGCCATAAACCTGGGCAATACCATCACCAACCTGAAGTACTGTCCCTACATCATAAATGTCAACTTCACTTTCAAATCCGGAAAGTTGTTTTCTTAATATTACCGATATTTCGTCCGGTCTAACTTCCGCCATTTTTTTATTCCTTTAAACTTTAGTCTTACATTCAAGTTGTAAGTTCATAAATAAATTTTTTTAATTCAACGATGGACCGCTGGATACAAACTGCTTTTTTAAAAGCTCCAATTGATGTTGAATAGAAGCATCATAAACAGTATCTCCAATTTTTGCAAAAAATCCGCCAATAATATTTTTATCTAATGTAAATCCAATACGGGTTTTTTTATTTAAATATTTTTCAAATTTATTTTTTAACAGTTCTTTTTGTTCATCATCAAATTCAAATGCCGTCTTAATATCTACATTCACAATTCCAAGTATTTCATTATAAAGTTCAATAAACTTTTGAAATATATCATATAGTAAATCTTCTCTGTCTTTTTGAATTACAAACTGCAAAAAGTTCATTGTTTCTTTATCAATTTTAGATTTAAATATTTCTTCCAAAATTGATGTTTTTATATGAGGTTTGATAACAGGATTCTCCAACATTTTTCTTAATGCAATATTTTCTTTCAAAACATTTTTTATCAATTCAACATCAATGGCAATTTTTTCAAGGATATTTTTATCCTTTGCCATTTTTAATAAAGAAGATGCATACCTGTAAGAAACTTTATAATTAATCATAATTAATTCTTAGTAATCTCGCTGATATAATCATTAACAATTTTCTTGTTTGTTTCTTTATTGATATTCTCTTTTAGGATTTTTTCCGATGCCTGCACCGCAATTTCCGCAATTTGATTTTTTAATTCATTAAACGCGGATTCTTTTTTTCTCTCTATTTCTTCGGCCGCATCCGAAATAATTTTTTGAGCCTGCTGTTTGCTTTCCTGGAGCATCTGATCTTTCAATTTTTCTGCATATGCCCTGCTTTGTTCAATTATTTTTTTCGATTCTTCTTCTGCTTTTGCCAAATTTGCTTTGTTTTCATCAAGAACTTTTTGTGCTTCTTCTTTTGCTTTTTCTGCTTTCTCAAGCGATTCTCTTATCACTGATTCCCTTTGATCTAAAGCAGTAAGAATAGGCTTCCATGCAAACTTCTTTAATATTAATAGAAGTATGACAAAAGTTATTACTGTCCAGAAAATCAACCCGGGACTAACATTTATAAGACTTGATCCACCTTCAGCGGCAAGCAAAGCCAGATTAAAATTCAAAAGCATTACAAAATTCCTTTAGTAAATAATTTATTTTACGGCTAAAAGGATACAAATAACAAGTGCAAAGAAAGCAATACCTTCAATTAGCGCTGCAGCGATAATCATGTTTGTTCGAATTGGACCGGCAGCTTCAGGTTGTCTTCCCATAGCTTCCAACGCAGATGCTGCAAGTTTCCCGATTCCAAGACCGGCACCAATTACTGCAATTCCAGCACCTATTCCGGCGGCTAAAAAACCTAAATCCATATTTTCTCCTAATTTAATTTTTAATTAATGTTTAATGTTTTTTATTTAATGTTCCTGGTGAATCGCCATCCCTATATATAACGAAGTTAGTATTGTAAAAATATATGCTTGAATAAGAGCTACAAGAAGCTCAAGCAAATCAATAAACAATACAAACCCGATAGCTACAGGCGATACTAGTATTGTTTTCAGTATAAATATTAATCCTATTAAAGAAAAAATTACCACATGCCCCGCAATCATATTTGCAAAAAGACGTATACACAACGAAAATGGTTTTGTAAAGAGACCGATTATTTCAACAACTACCATAAGGGGCAAAATAACAACCGGCATACCCGGAGGGATCAAACCTTTAAAGTATCCTACAAAACCATGTTTTTGTATACCGCTATATTGTGTTACAATAAACGATATTCCGGCTAAAGCAGCAGTAACAGCTATATTACCTGTTATTGACGTAGAATATGGTATTAAACCAAATAAATTTCCGAACAAAACGAAGAAAAAAAGAGTTAGCAGATAAGGAAGAAATTTATTATATCCTTCTCCAATCGTAGGCTTTACAATTTCATCTCTAACAAAAAGGACAATTATTTCAAAAAAATTAGTTAAACCTTTGGGAATTAAAGACTGCTTATATCCTTTAGATAGGGAATAAAAGAGCACTATTAAAATAATAGCAATAATCCACATAAAGAAAACATTTTTGGTAATTGAAATATCAATACCGAAAAGTTCAATATGAGGTAGATACAGCTTTCCAAACGGGTCAAAATCTATATAATTTGAATCCATTACATGGTGGAGAATCCAACCGCCCCCCTCTTCCCCGGAGTTTTTCAGAGTATCTACTACTGCTAGAGAATCTGCAGGATTACCAAAGATCATAAAATAGTTTATGTTTTCTTCATATATAAATAAATTACTTCAATAATCAAATATAAAGCATATAAAAAAAGAATGGAAAATATAAAACTATTCTTATTGATATTCAAGAATTTGAGGGAAATAAATACTAATGAAAGCATTAATAATAATCTCAAAAGCATTCCACCTAGAATAGCTTTAAAAAAAGTATTTTGAGAACGGTTTAAACCTATTTTTATGGCTATTAACCCGAGAAGAAAATTAAAAGTGGCTAAGCTTCCACCAATTAATATCGAAATAAAATATTCTTTTGATATTATTGAAAACGAATAGATAAGAAGAAGAATCAAGAATAAAAAAAAAGCTGCAATTAAGCTTTTACTTAAAAATTTTTCGGCTTTATTCATTTACCGGATTTAAGCACTGTTTTTATAAAATTATATAAAGCAGCGAATACTCCTAAAAATGAACATACAATGGTTAAAATGGGGCTGGTACTAAAATTATTGTCCAGCCAGATTCCTAAAAAAACCATTGCGGTAACGGTAACCGCAAGCTGAAGTCCCAATCCCAAATAGGGGGCATACTCACTAATTAAATTCTTGTATTCCCCTTGCTTATCATTTTTCATTTTATATGTTGAGGAGGTCCCGACGTTTGTACCGGTTTTGGTAATGGTTCTTTAGAATCGCCCATAGAACTTTTACCATCGAATTTTGCTCCTGCTTCAACAACAAGAATTTTAGTTACAATATCACCCTTTAAGGCTGCTTTGGCTTCTAGAACAAGCTTCTCCTTTGCGTTAACCGAACCCATTACTTTTCCCCCTAAAGTAATTATATCTGCAAATAACTGACCATCAACTTCACCGCTTTCACCAACAGTAACATTTCCGTCTGCCTTAACATCTCCCTTAACACTACCATCAATACGAACATCCCCTTTACTCGAAAGTTTACCTTCGATTACGACGCCGGTACCGATAATTGTCACTTGTTCATCTCCTTTATTATTTTTCAATTTTTCCTCCATTAGTAATTTAATAAAACTGTTTTCGGATCAATAGGCTGCCCATCTTTCCAAATTTCAAAATGTAAATGTGGACCTGTTGTTATTTCCCCTGTATTACCGCTTAGTGCAATTAATTCTCCTTGTATAACAGTATCCCTTTCTTTTTTCATTAATACAGAACAATGTTTATATATCGTAATATAATTATCAGGATGACCAATAATCAACATATTTCCATCTTTATTTGTATAATCTGAAAAAATTACATAACCATTTGCCGAAGCATATACGGGTGTACCGGATTTTACCACAAAATCTATACCCATATGTCCTTTTTGAGGATCAAAATCTCTGCTTATAAAACCATTTACAGGTTTGTCAAAATAATAAACTTTTTGCTTAATATCTGTGCTTTTACCAAAGAAAAGATCATTAATAACTGCGAAAATATTTCCACCGAATTTCCCTTTATTTCCTTCTTTAGTTTCATTTCTATCTTTTCTCAAAGAATCCGCTAAGGTTGAGTCACCAAGTATTATTGCATATTTTAATTTTTCGTTTGTTGATTTCAAATTCTCAAGTGCACGTGATAAAAACAACATTCTTATATTTAATTGATTTACAGTCTGCATATCTTTTTTAGACAAAGATGAATTTCCAGGGAAAATCAAAGTATTTACAGGTGAAAGGCTTAATAAGATGAAACCAGCAAAAGCTGAAAAAACTGTGTATATTATTAGCAAATAAATTAAATGATTTGATTTAAAACGTCTTGTTTTAGATCCCGTTCCGGTAGATTCAGGTATAATTATTACATAATAACTTTTTATGTTTTTTAAAAAATTAAAATTCATGAATAAGCCTACACTAAAGAAATAAATTTAGTAAATGTATTATTAAATTTTACTAAAATCGAAACAGAGTTTTCAAAAAATTCTTTTTGAATTAAGTTCATAAATCAAAATAAAATTTAAGTAAAAATTAAACAAATTTTTTCAGCAGATCATCAAATTTTATTTTCCCTTCCCGAATCAGAGTAGGTTTAGAATCACTTAAATCAATAATTGTAGATGCCTGAAAAAAAGATTTCTTTTGGGAGTAAAAGATAGCGTCTACATCTGAAGAAAATTCATCCTTGATTATACTGGGTTCAACTATCGGAGTTTGTTTACTTCGATTAACGCTAGTTGAAATCAAAGGCATCTTAAGCTCGGAAAGAAGCTTTAAACAAAAACGATGATTAGGAATTCTAAATGCTGCATTATCCCGGTGAAGAATTCCTTGAAATTTGGTATTTAAATTTAAAATAACCGAAACCGGATTTGGCCAAATTGAAATTAAAAAATCAAGATGATTTTCAGAATTTATATCAACATATTTTAATAATATATCTATTTCGCTAATAAGTAAAATATACGTCTTCCCGATTTTACGTCCTTTAATTCTATCTACATCTTTTATTGCTTCTTCATTAAATGGGTTAGCACCAAAACCATAAATTGTATCAGTAGGATATATGAAAACTTTTCCCTCGAAATAAATCTTTTTAGCGAGGCCAATCGATTCGTCAAAATTTCTATCTATATCAATTAACTTTGCTGTTTTTGTTTCTACCATTTAATATTTCCTCTAGTTTTTCAATAACAACATCAGGTCTTAAATTATAGCCACATTCAAAAGTATTTATAGGACATTTTCTATAACCATGAATACCACAGGGTTTACAAAATAAGTCATCATAACTTAAAAAGCTACTACTTTCATTATATGGATAAAATCCAAAACCAGCAACAGTGGAACAATATATAGTAATCGTCGGGATATCTGCGCACATTGCCAGATGAGTAGGTGCGCTATCATTAGTAATTAATAATTCCGCTCTTTTTAAAATTTCAACAGATTCGATTATAGAAAATCTTCCGGCAGCTGAATAAACATTACCGGCAAATTTTTCT